>Ga0209431_10000070_pt1 | contig 70886 bp, 54 predicted proteins | sample RifCSP13_3_FD_184021 | JGI IMG/M metagenome (GOLD analysis project Ga0209431, IMG submission 184021) | Soil microbial communities from Rifle, Colorado - Rifle CSP2_sed 13_3 (SPAdes) (version 2) | ecosystem: Environmental > Terrestrial > Deep subsurface > Rock core/Sediment | place: Rifle... | reverse complement strand
GAAGACAGAAGACAGGAGACAGGAGACAGGAGACAGGAGACAGGAGACAGGAGACAGGAGACAGGAGACAGGAGACAGGAGACAGGAGACAGGAGACAGAAGACAGAAGACAGGAGACAGGAGACAGGAGACAGGAGACAGGAGACAGGAGACAGGAGACAGGAGACAGAAAACAGAAGTCAGAAGACAGGAGACAGGAGACAGAAGTCAGAAGACAGAAGACAGGAGACAGGAGACAGAAGTCAGAAGACAGAGGTCAGACAGGAGTTTTCATTTGTCATCTTCAAATTTTGATTTTATCTCTGTGTCTCCGTCATTCTCTGTGTCTTTGTGGTTCACGTGTTTTGCTTCATGAGATTCATCATGAGATTCATTATGAGATTCACCACGAGATTCACCACGGAGAACACGGAGTTGAACGGAGACACAGAGATGGTCAGGGGTCAGAAGTCAGAAGGCCTATCCTTCAGGAGCCTTAAAAACCGGTCGCATACTGGCTGTCATGCTGAATTTGACGCTGTGAATGCTTTCATGAAGCGCGCAAAAGGAAGGATTCATAACAATGAAATTCATTAAGCCAACGCGGTCCGCCCTTATCTTCGCACTCGTCGTGTTGCTGATGCTCCCGTCTTTGGTCGTGCCGCAGCAACAGCGGCCCGATGTTGAGAACCGTATCGATGCTCTTATGGCGCAGATGACGCTGGAAGAAAAACTAGGACAGCTTCAGCAACTCGATGGTCAAGCAGATGGAAATTACCGCCCTGAACATCTGGACCTGATTCGCAAGGGCTTGCTTGGATCAACTCTAAATGTACGTGGCGCAAAGAGAACAAATGAACTGCAACGAGTTGCGCTCACGGAATCGCGCTTAAAGATTCCGCTAATTCTGGGCTTTGATGTGATCCATGGCTATCGCACGATCTTTCCCGTACCGCTCGGTGAGGCCAGCAGTTGGGACCCGGCGGCAGTGGAACGGGCGGCAAGTATCGCCGCAGCCGAGGCTAGGGCCAGTGGCGTACATTGGACCTTTGCGCCAATGGTGGACATTGCACGTGACGCCCGTTGGGGCAGAATCGTCGAGGGAGCCGGAGAAGATCCATACCTTGGATCGGTGGTGGCCCGCGCCCGTGTGCGCGGTTTCCAGGGAGATGATTTCAGCGCTCCCGACCGCGTTGTCGCCTGTGCGAAACACTGGGTTGCCTACGGGGCGGCCGAGGCGGGCCGCGATTACAACACCACTGATATGTCCGAATTGACGCTTCGCGAGATCTATCTTCCGCCGTTCAAGGCGGCGATCGATGCAGGTGTAGGTACGGTCATGAGTGCGTTCAACGATCTCAACGGCGTTCCGACAACAGGCAATCCCTTTACGCTGACAAATGTTCTGCGTCGCGAATGGAAGTTTGACGGCTTCGTAGTTAGCGACTATACGGCCGTCCTGGAACTTATGAACCACCGGCTGGCTGCGACCGAAGCCGAGGCGGCCCAGCACGCGCTGAACGCAGGCACGGACATGGAGATGGTTAGCCGCTTTTATGTTAAGCACGGCGCTGAACTTCTTCGTCAGGGCAAACTCAAACAAGAGTCGATTGACGAGGCCGTCCGTCGAGTCTTGCGAATCAAGTTTCGCCTCGGATTATTTGAAAGACCTTACGCGGATGAGGCGCGCGAGCGTGAAGTCATCTTAAGCGCAGGAAATCTCGCTGCCGCGCGTGAGGTCGCGGCCCGCTCGCTGGTGCTCTTGAAGAATGACACCGACACCCTGCCCTTTAACAAGACTGTCAAATCGATCGCCGTCATCGGTCCCTTGGCGGACGATCCTAGAGCGATGCTCGGTTCATGGGCCGGCGATGGGCGCGCAGCCGATACGGTGACATTGCTCACAGGGATTAGGCAAAAACTCTCGCAGGCCAAGGTACTTTACGCTAAAGGAGTGGCTATCGAAGGACCGGGTGTAAGTGGTAACTACGATGCTCCACCTGCCACTGCCCAAAACGCGGGAGGAACTAATGTCGCTCCGGCGGCAAACACTGAGGCAGCTAGAAGTGCGACAGTTCCCGCTGGGCCAAATTCGATTCAGGAGGCTGTGCAGGCGGCGCGTGAGGCAGAGGTAATAGTAATTGCTGTTGGCGAGACCGCAGAGATGAGCGGAGAAGCTGCATCCCGCACCTCGCTGGATCTTCCAGGACGGCAAATGGAACTCGTTCAAGCGATTCATGCACTGGGCAAGCCTTACGTCATTGTATTGATGAACGGGCGCCCTCTGACGATCAACTGGATTCAGGAACACTCGCCCGCAATACTGGAAACCTGGTTTGCAGGCACTCAAGCGGGTCCAGCCGTTGCTGACGTGCTGTTTGGCGACGTAAATCCGGGCGGCAAACTGCCCGTGACATTCCCCCGGGCGGTTGGTCAAGCACCGATGTACTACAACCACAAGAGCACAGGACGGCCACCGACCGATCAGAAATACACGTCGAAATACCTGGACGTGCCGGTGTCGCCGCTTTACCCGTTCGGCTATGGGTTGAGTTACACCAATTTCAAATTCTCGAACTTGCAGCTGAGCGCAAAGACCATCAGACCGAACGGGCAGCTCACCGTGAGCGTAGACGTGGAGAATACCGGAAAGCGTGAGGGTGATGAGGTCGCCCAGTTCTACATCAGAGATCAAGCTTCAAGTGTCACCAGACCCGTGCTTGAGTTGAAAGGATTCGAACGGATTACGCTCGAGCCAGGCGAGAAGCGGCGTGTTCAAATTACCCTAAAGCCCGAGCACCTGGGTTTTTACGATCGTAATCTGCGGTTTGTCGTCGAACCCGGCGAATTCAAGGTCTTTGTTGGGCCGAATTCCGTGGACTTGCAGGAAGCAAGTTTTGAAGTAGTTAAAGCGAGTTAGTTAAATGGTGAGGTACTTTGCACAACCGAGTCCGCTAACAATAGGGAGATCCTACACACGGCAGAGACTGTGTCAAAAACCTGTTAGACGGACCAACAACAAAATCCTACACACGGCAGTGTGTAGTGCTTTTCAGATCCTACCTACTAGACGGACGCCACCCCTTCTTTTATCTCAACGTTACCGGCTCAGAAACTTCATCGAAATTGCTGAGCTTCTGAGTGTCACCCGTGTTCTGAGTTGGTATTGTTGAAAAAAAAAGAAGGGGGCGGTGGGCGCGTCTTTGTAGGTGGGATCTAGAAAGCACTACACACTGCCGTGTGTAGGATCTATTGTTTTGACACAGTCTCTGCAGTGTGTAGGATCTATTGTTTTGACACAGTCTCTGCCGTGTGTAGGATTCTTTTCTTTTACTTGGACCACTCTCGACTGGAACGGACTCAACAAAATCCCACACACGGGAAGTGAGTAGTGGTCTTTAGATCCTACCTACGCTAAGCACGTTCCCACCCCCTCTCTCTCCAACGTTACCCACTCACAAGCTTGCTAAAATTGTCCAAGTCTGTGTGTGCACCTATTGACCCTCTCGAATTCCAGCGGCGCCACTAAACTCCAAAACTCAAGATGAGGCAAGCGCAACGCCCGAATTGACCGGCGCTGGGCGAATAACGTTTTGATAACGATTCCCAACTGATTTTTGGAGCCGCCGCTGTTTGGCAGACCTTCGAAATCCGATTCGCTGCATCGCGCGCGGAATCTCTCTATTGCGCATGAACCACAGCCACACGTTGCCAGTTCGGAGATTTTCGGCGCTTAGCAGAGTGATGCCTACGTCAATACCAATAACATCGCGATTGACCCAACCGGTATTCGGGTTAAACGCGTCTACGAATCCGTAATGATCGTAGATACGGTCCCCCCAGCGTTCGTGCATTGTCTTCAGCGCCTGCAGAGCAATTTCGGGCGTCAGCATCAGCGAACCGCCGGGTGCGCATGGTACTACCGTCCCGTCGATGTCTCGGCTAGGTGGTGGTCCGCCCCACGCACGGTAACCCTTGGCACTGTCGGATGCTGTGATACCCCAAACGTTCTCTGAATATCCTGGAAAGCGGTCAGAGAGACTCTTGCAAAACTCTCTATGGGCCAATGTCGCCTTCACCGAATTCTCGAAATAGTTCGTGAAGGGATACCAACTCTCTTCCCAACCACGATAGTCGACCCACGCCTGTGAGTATTGGTGTACAAAAAGCGGCGCGCGGGGGAAAGTCAGGTATGTATAACCCGCATAGGTTAGCCGCAAACGTTGCCAGGTTTGCCAGGCGCCTGGATTGATTGGATGAGTTGGCGACCCGATGGCCAGAAGTTGAAGAATCGTATGCTCGCTATAATGGCTCCATTTCGATTTTATGAATCCCGTTTCAGGTCTCCATCCCATGGAAATCAAGAGCGAGTCGTTAGCTAACATCCAGGGAAAATCGACACGTTCGTAGATCAGTGTTGCGAGCCGGACTATCTCCGAATCCCGGTGAAAGTACTGCCGCGCAGTGAGAACGCCGCCAAGCAGCAGCGCCGTATCGATCGTTGAAATCTCGCTTCGCCATCTTCTTTCGCCGGTCTGCCGATCGACGAAGTGATAAAACCATCCATGTTCGTGTGGAGACTGTTCTGCATAGAACCGCAGCGTAGTTAGCACCCGTTCGCGAATCGCTGTGCGATCAGCCCACCCACGCTCGGCAGCGATGCATAATGCGGTAAGACCGAACCCGGTAGCGGCGCTGCTGGCGATGTTAATGCTTCGATGATCCGGATCGTAAGGCGTTCCATTAGCACGAGCGCGATCAGCAACGAGTCCTGTTTTCGGATCCGCTTGCTCCCAAAAGAAGCGAAACGAGCGTTTTGAAAGATCCTCAAGAAATGCATCGTCACTGGTGGATAGTCGTGGCGCTTGTGGGTATGCAGCTACCGCCAGTGCGGTCAATAACAGAAGAGCTGCAATAAACTGCGATGGTCGAGAGCTGAAGGAAAACCTTGCCGCTGACTGGTCCATTTATTCTGTCCCGCTGTCTGTGTGTTCTGGAGTACTGCTGGATTGCTGGATACAGCAACATTCTATCCCAGGACCGCAAACCCATAGGCATCGTCGGTATAGCCCTTTTGCGGAAGAAACACCTCGATCTGTAGATGCTTCCCGCCTTGCGTAATCGTTCACAGCGAGCTTCGAGAAATAACTACCCAGTTGCGGGGAAGCACTCTCTCATGAGTTGTGTTGGCGCGCGAAGAGAGTAACCGGCAGGCAGAAGAAAAGGCGCGAACGGGCACTAAACGTTTCACCTCATTCGCGCCCTGAAAGCGCGGGTCAGCTAGAATCTGAATCGCCCCTGAAACTCAACGACACGACCGGCCAGGCCACTTGTGGAACGTCCGAAGTTTCCTGTGTTCTGGATGTCGGTGTTCGGACTGACCTGTGCGATAGGGGCGAGGTTAAGCCGGTTGAAGACATTGAAGAAGTTAGCACGGATTTCAAAGTTAGAAGTTTCACTCAGGAATCCTGGCAGCCCAAATGTCTTCGCCACACTCATATCCACAGAAAAATACTTTGGTCCACGAAAAGAGTTGCGACCAATACCCGCTGGACCGTTGCCCGTGATAATGAAGTAGTCTGGACCTCCATTTGGGTGAGTCGCGTCGCGCGGGAAAATTCCGTTGATGAAATCCTGGTTGCTAGGGTCTTCTATCGCTCCCCCCAAAAATGCAAGCGGGCGATCGGGCCGGAATCCATCTCCGTTGAGATCAGTTGCCTCATCGCCGAAAACCGAAGGCGTCCAGGGGAAGCCAGAGTGCGCGGTCACGATACCGCTTAGCTCGAAACCACCCAACACCTTGCCGAGTGCTCCCTTGTTCCGGGCAAAGAAGGGCAGGTTGTAGAGAGCCGACAGCACCAGATTGTGACGAACGTCGTAATCTGATGGTCCACGATTCAGACTTGGAATGCTCGGATCGGTTTGTTGTGCACCAAGTTCAAAGGACTGAGTGTCGATGCTTTTGCCGAAGGTGTAATTTCCGTCGAATGTGAAGCCCTTCGAGAAGTTGCGAGTGAGTCGCACTATGAGTGCGTTGTAGTTCGCATTTACGTCCGGTAAACGGAAGAAAATTCTGGAAAAGCGAGCGTTGCCCGTGGCGTGCGGCGCGCTGCACGTTGGATTCGTGGGCCCGCATGGCTGTCCATTGCTACCGACATTCTGGAAACGGTCACGGTTTCTATCAAAGGTGTCGCCTGGGTAGTATCTGTTGAGATCAACTGTACGGACCAACTTATGACTGTTGCTGCCCAGGTAGGTCGTCGAAGCCACGAGGCGGAAGGGAAGACTGTATTGAGCTTCGAGCGAGTAGTTATACACATAGGGTGTCGGCATGTGCGGAGGAGTGCCGACAACGTCGACCAGAACGCCGATGATTGATCCGGTCGCCGGGTCAAACTTATTTACGAAAGCTGGGTTTATCGGAAAGCTAAATGGAGAGTCGTTCGCGCCGAACGCGTAAAGGATGGGTTGGGCCGTCGGATTACCGATATCGTTGCAGCACAGGAATCCGCTCGCGGCAAACGGCGGATTAAAGCGACTGTCCGAGAAGATGTTGTCGTAGAGGCGGTTGTAGCTTATGCCGAAACCGGCGCGTAACACCGCTTTGTCATGAAACATTTCCGGGCTATAGGCAATGCCGAGCCGTGGTGCGAAGTTTTTCTTGCTCGCCGAGAAAAGTTGGTCGGGAGTGACCTCTACTCGGCCGTTAACGATTCCTGTTAGCCCCTCTCCAGCCAGGATATAGTTGCTCAGCCGATCCTGTTTCTCTCGAAATGGTGAGAAGTACTCGTAGCGCAAGCCAAGATTGATTGTCAGATTCGGTCGGAATTTCCAGTCGTCCTGGACGAAAAGAGCAAATGCATTCGTCCGGAAGTAACGCTGGCCGTTCACAGGTCCTCCAGTAATTGGATCGAAGTCGACAACCTCGAGTTGCGGTGCGTCATTGGCGAAATTCAAGAATCCCGCGAATTGGTAGAGCGGTCGCGAGCCACCGGAGAGATTGTTATTGTCCTGCTCTCTTCTGATCTCTCCACCTACTTTCAGGGACTGGTTACCAATGACCATCGTTAAGGTATCGCGAAATTCATACGTATTCTGAGCAAAAATGCCCGGTGTGGTTGCGGCGCGATTGGCTCCAATGCTCATACAGCATCGCACCGGCGTGTCGAAGTCGAAGATGTTGAATTGTGGAATGCCAAAGTTAGCCGTCTGCGAGTCAGCAACCTGGTTGAAAGCAAAACGAGTAAAGTTTGCGCGGGCTTCATTCAACATTGTGGGAGAGATGGTTCGAACCCAGGCGACGGTCACGGCCTTGTTGAGCGGGTTAAACGGTATGTCCCCGATCGGCCTCCCATTAGTCGCACCGCCAAGACTGTTCTGTTTCGTAAAATAGGTGCTCACAGCGTACTGGTTGTCCCCTCGGTTGAAATCCAATCGCACGTTGTATTGTTGGCCGCGAGTCTGGCTTGGTATCAATAAATCGGCAAACTGGATGTCGGGAATACCATCAAGGCCGCCGCCCGACTGGTTGGTACCATCGATCACGGTATTGAATCCGTAATAAGCTCCGGTCGGCCGGCCCAGGTTTAGCGATCCAATGTCCAGACCGCCTGGAAGTTGCTGACAGACGGACCCCGGAGGAAGGCCTGGGCATGCAGTTGGCCGAATACCAGCGATGCGAGGTGCTATGCCTGATGTACTAAACAACCTGGCTGCCAGACTGTTTGGGCGGTTAGCAATAATGTAACTTCTAAAATCAGCAGTCTCGATCGGTTGATTGAAGCTCACGCTGGACAGATTCTCGCGTAGGCCTTCAAAAGAGAAGAAGAAGAAGTGGCGATCCCTGCCGCTGTAATAGGACTTTCCACCTTCCCCGAATCTGGGCAAGTGAAGCGTCCCACCAATACTTCCACCATAGTTGCGGAAAGCTCGGTTGACGCGACCAGTAGCTTCTGTGGAACCTGGGAACTTATTGACCGCGTTCAAGCCGGGCGAGTCGTACTTGAGGAATGCACTGCCGTGAAACTGGTTTGTACCATTTTGGGAAACGACCTCAATTTGAGCTCCGGAGTTACGTCCAACTTCGGCTGTATAAGTGCTCGAAAGAATACGGACTTCTTTTACCGACTCCTGGTTCGGGGTTATGACCGCTGCGCCGCCCCACCCCAGGCTGTTCACGCTGACTCCGTCGACCTGATAATTATTGGAAGTGACTCGTTGCCCATTAGCGGAGACCTGAACCTGGTTCTCAGTCTGAAAAACTGAAGTATTCGAACCACCTGGTCCGGTACTCTGCCCTCCCAAACTCACGGAATTCCCGTTTGACCCGCGAGAACTGTCTCCAATAATTCCTGGCGTCAACCTGAGCAGTTCGTAGGGATCTCGGCCGTACTGCGGCAGGCCGCGAACTTCCTCTGTTGTTATGCCTCGCCTTTGGTTGGCGTTCTCGGTCTCTAGCTGCTCTTCACTTCCAGCAGTGATCGTTACGCTCGCAGAGACCTCGCCCGGGTCCAGGGCGATATCGAGCCCGCGCACTGTCTCGGCGCTGATTGCCACATCTTCGAAAATCTTCTGGTTGTAACCAGCCTTCTCGACCGTAAGCTTGTACTTGCCTGGGGGAAGCCCTGAGATTATGTAGAAACCTTCGCCGCTGGATGTGGTTTCCTGGGTCTTACCGGTCTCAGTGTTAGTCAGTGTGACTTTGGCTTCTGGTATCAGCCCACCACTCGAATCAGTAATTGTGCCCTGGACTGCGGCTTTAAACTGAGCTTGGGCCATGGTCACCGCACTTAAAAGAAATAGTCCGATGATGGTAAATCGTGTGATCGTTGATACGATACATTTCATTGCTGGGCCTCCTCGTTTGGCCGAACCGCTTGGAGAAGCATGCGGCTATGCTGCCGATTGGGTTGTTATGAACTCGGCTTCTTCCGGGGATTAGGTTGCTTTAGCGGGATAAAGTAAATTTTCTCTCACACTTGCAACTGGGGGAGGCTGGGGTTTGCGTGCGCAGTCTACACCCGCAACTCACCGTTTGTCACTCAGACGCCACAACATTAATGTAATTCTTACGAGACTCTGGTAAGCTCTGCGCTCGAATTGGCCAGCTTGTCTCGTGGATTCGCTCGTTACCCTCTATGTGCTTTTGGGACGAGTTAAGCTGGATTTGCGTTCTTAACGGACCAGTTTCGGAAGCGTCGGGCTCCTCAGTCCGAATATCTTTCACAAAATCGATTTTGAAAACTCTGAATGGCTAATGGAAGGGGAGAGAGAATTCGATGCAGCGTTCAACCCTGGTAGTTCTACTTGTTTTCGTGGCGTTCATTTGTGCGTGTGTCTCCGGGACGCAGCAGACAAACACCGGTGAGGGTCGCAGAAAGAAGGGCCCTAACGAGACCATCAAGATCGGTTTCTCAATGGACACGCTAAAGGAGGAGCGCTGGCAACGAGACAAGCAGTTGGTGGAACAGCGCGCCAGAGAGGTTGGCGCAGAAGTTACAGTGCAGGTTGCAAACAGCAGCGATAGCGAACAGATCAAGCAAGCCGAGAACATGCTGACCCAGGGCGTAGACGTCTTGATCGTAGCCCCGCACAACGGCGAAGTTGCTGCTTCGATTGTTGAGGCCGCGCACCGGCAGGGAGTTCCAGTTATCTCATACGACCGCTTGATTAAGAATTCTGATGTGGATCTGTACATCTCGCATCAGGTGTTGAAGATGGGTGAGATGCAGGCGCGGTATCTGTTGGATCACGTCGGCAAGAAACCTGCAAACTTCATAATTGTAGGGGGCTCACCGACAGACAATAATGCTCTATTGCTTCATCAGGGACAGATGAATATTTTGCAGCCGGCCATTGATCGCGGTGACGTGAAAATTGTCACGGATCAATACGCGCGGGAGTGGCAGGCCGAGGCTGCACTGAACATTGTTGAGAACGCTCTCACGCGGGTAAGCAATCAGGTGGATGCGGTTGTCTGTTCTAACGATGGAACCGCGAGAGGTGCGATACAAGCACTGGAAGGTCAGAATCTGGCCGGCAAAGTTCTGGTTTCGGGGCAGGACGCAGATCTTGCCTCGATTCGCTTGATCGCCGATGGCAAGCAAACGATGACTATTTATAAGCCTATTCAACCGCTCGCGTTTGGCGCCGTCGATGCGGCATTGAAACTGGCTCGTGGGGAACAGGTGGTCACAACTGAAACGATCGACAACGCTTTCAAGAAGGTTCCCGCGATATTATTAGAGCCGATTGCCGTCGATAGAAATAATATACTCGACACCGTGGTCAAGGATGGCTATCACAAATTGGAAGCCATTTGTGACGGCCTGCCCGCTGAGAAGTGCCCGAGGTAGTCGAAAGTCGAAGACGAGAGTCGAAAATCCAAAGTCGAAAGTCAAAGGTCAAAAGTCAAAAGTCGAAAGACGAGAGTCGAAAGTCGAAGTCGACTGAAGTCCAGAAGGAGGTTCAAAGTCCACATCTGACGTCAGTTAGCTACTAACTCCAAACCTTACCTAAGGAGGAAACCCATGGCTAGGATAAGAAAATTCGAAGACATCGAGTCGTGGAAGAAAGCAAGAAAACTGTCACAAAGAGTCTATGAAGTGACGGCTAAAGGAGATCTCAGACGAGATTTTGGACTGAAAGAGCAGCTTCGCCGTGCTTCAGTTTCAGTTCTTGCCAATATCGCTGAAGGTTTTGAGCGTGGAGGCGACAAGGAGTTCGCACGATTCTTGTGTATCGCTAAGGGCTCGTGTGGTGAAGTGAGAGCCCAATTGTACGTGGCCCTAGATCAAAGATATCTATCTCCCAGTGAGTTTGAAGATCTCTCGAATCTAGCAACCGAGGTGGGTAGACTTCTATCCGGATTAATCAAATATCTAAAGGGTTTCTGAACCCGAGGAAGTCGTTACTACCGAGGGTCAAGAATCTAACCATGCCTTTTGCCTTTTGCCTTTTGCCTTTTGCCTTTTGACTTTTGACTTTGGACCTTTGACCTTGGACTTCGGACATGACCTTCCTGGAGATGCGTAACATCACGAAGTCGTTCCCAGGCGTGAAAGCGCTCGACGGCGTTACTCTCGATCTGCAAAAAGGTGAGATTCATGCCCTCGTCGGTGAAAACGGAGCGGGGAAATCAACGTTGATGAAAATCCTCGGGGGAGTCTATCCGCATCCTGAATACGGGGGAGAACTGCTACTCGACGGCCACCAAGTACAGTTTGGTGGCGTGCGCGATGCGGAGAAGGCTGGTATTGCCGTCATCTATCAGGAACTTTCTCTTGTGAAAGAGATGACCGTTGGCGAAAACATCTTTCTCGGAAGAGAACCTTCAAGCTTCGGGGTAATTCGCTGGGAAGAATTGTTCCGTCGCGCAGAGAAATTACTTGGCGAACTAAACCTAGAAATTGACCCGCACATTCCGATCAAGAACCTTGGTATTGGTCAACAGCAACTAGTCGAAATCGCAAAAGCGCTCTCGCAGGAAGCACGAATCCTGGTTCTCGACGAACCAACTGCCGCACTCACAGAGACGGAAGTAAACACGCTCTTCACAATCCTCGATAAACTCCGGGCGAGTGGAGTCGGGATGATCTACATCTCGCATAAGCTTGGCGAGGTGTTTCAAATAAGCGATCGGATTACCGTTCTCCGGGATGGGAAGACTGTAGGAACAAAAGCTACCGCGGATTGGGAGGAATCCACCGTGATCGCGAGTATGGTGGGACGTGAAGTCGGCGACATCTTTCCCCAAGTGGACCATCAACACGGTGAGGTAATATTCGCGGTGGAAAACTTTTCCGTCACGGATCCGTCAGTGGCGGGAAAAAAGCTGGTTGAGAATGTGAGCTTTTCGGTTCGCGAAGGGGAAGTTCTGGGGATTGCCGGCTTGATGGGAGCTGGCCGAAGCGATCTTTTGATGGCAATCTACGGGGCTCATCCAGGCAGAGCTTCGGGATCCATTCGAATGAACGGGAAGCCCATTCACATCTCAAATCCCGCTGATGCGATTAGGGCGGGAATCGGATTTGTCACCGAGGACCGAAAGCGGTTTGGTCTAGTCATCGACCAGACAATTCTTAACAACATGACGCTTGCCGGGCTTCGTCGCATTTCTGGTCGCTTTGTCACGAACGTCGATGCGGAGGCCGCCGCTGGCGAGCGTGCAATGAAGGACTTGCGAGTAAAAGCGAGTTCGGTATTTTCGATAGCCGGAACGCTCTCAGGCGGCAATCAGCAGAAAGTTGTGCTCGCTAAATGGTTGTTAACGAATCCGCGCGTGCTTTTTCTCGACGAGCCAACACGCGGCATTGATGTCGGAGCAAAGCAGGAGATCTACAGTCAGATAAACACACTTGCAAAGAGCGGTCTGGCAATTGTGCTTGTGTCATCGGAGTTGCCTGAGGTGCTGGGCCTTTCAGATAGAATCATTGTTCTGCACGAGGGGAAGGTCACCGGTAAGTTTACGCGTTCCAGTGCCACTGCTGAAGCGCTGATGGCGTGTGCGACCGGTCAGATCTTAGAAGCAGCATAATACGAGCGAAAACATGAACGACTCCTCAAATGTCGCTGGAAGCGATCAGCCAACCTCAACTGCAGATCTCGTCGTCGCGGCTGAAACTGCTGCCCTGACCCGGCAAACCAGGATCGGCCGCTTTCGCGTCTCTACCGATGTCCTGCGCGCTTACACGATGGTGTTTGCGTTAATCGCAATCTGGATCTTTTTTCATTACTCCACAGATCAGATTTTTCTCGATCCGCGAAATTTTTCAAACCTGATGCGCCAGACGGCGGTCACCGGCGTGCTCGCGGTGGGCATGTTAATGGTCATTGTCACTGGTCAGATCGACCTGTCCGTCGGATCAGTGGTGGGACTCGCGGGGGGGATCGCGGCGATTGCCCAGGGTTGGTATGGTTGGGAGTTGTTGCCCTCTTTGGCGGCAGGGATTTCTGTGGCGTTTGTGATCGGCGCGTTTCAGGGCTCACTTGTGGCCTACTTAAATGTCCCCGCATTCATTGTCACGCTTGGGGGATTGCTGGCCTGGCGCGGGGTGGTACTTGGACTGAGTCGAGGCGAGACTATTCCACTTCGTCTCCAGGAATTTAAAGCCATTGGCCAAGACTACGTTGGTCCAACTGTAGGGTGGGTAATTGCTGCCGTCGCAGTTGCTGCAATCATCTGGTTTGCAATAACCCGAAACCGCGCTCGAAAGAGACACGGTCTGGCTGTGCCTGGAACTGGCACCACTTTATTGCGGGTGGCTGGGCCCTCATTGGCAGTGGTGGCATTCATCTACATGATGAACTCCTACGAGATCGCTCCGGGACGTTACGCAGGCATTCCTGTTCCGGTGATTATTTTTCTGGCCATCGCGATCACAGGGGCGTTCCTGACTCGAAATACTACATTTGGTCGCTACCTTTATGCGATTGGCGGCAACCCGGACGCTGCGCGGCTGTCTGGAATAAACATTCGCCGTCACCTGCTGGCCGTCTTCTGTATTATGGGTACGCTTACGGGTGTGGCAGCGATCATCTACACGGCCCGAGTTGGCAGTTCCTCGCCAGATGCAGGACAGTTGTTAGAATTGGATGCCATTGCTGCCTGCGTTATTGGTGGCACGAGCTTGATGGGCGGGCGAGGAACGGTCTTCGGCGCAATTCTCGGAGCTTTGATTATGGCGAGCCTCGACAATGGAATGTCCTTGAAAAGTGTTGAGCCCTACATGCAGAACATTATAAAAGGAGCAATTCTTGTCGCCGCTGTAGGTCTTGATATGGCTGGTCGAAAGCGAGGCTGATCTCGAGCTCAACCAACCGTCAAGGTTCACGCTGGCATTGTCGTTCGGTCACACCACCGCTGAGGCAACTGCGAACGCTAGAGCATCACTGCGAAGAGGGTTCGACGACGTTCAACGGGCATACAAGCGTGGTTGGCACAGCTACCTTCGCCCACTGCGTCGCGTAGCTTCCCCGTATCAGGATCAGTTCAACATGGCACTAATGGTGTTAAAGGCCCTGGAAGACAAGACCAATCGCGGGGCAACGATCGCTTCGCCCTCAAGTCCCTGGGGTGGAGGTCCAAATGCGAACGAAGCGACAGTGACCGGTTACCACGCGGTCTGGTCGCGCGACCTTTACCATGTAGCCACTGCGTTTTTGGCGGCCGGAGACCGGGCAAGCGCAGAACGAGCCTTGAACTTTCTCTTCCACAAACAGCAGAGAGCGGACGGTAGTTTCCCACAAAACTCACGAGTCGACGGGCGGCAGATCGGCGGTGGATTGCAGATGGATCAAGTTGCGCTTCCACTGGTACTTGCGTATCAACTCGGGCGCACTGATCTGAAAACCTGGAGGGACCACGTAAAGATCTCCGCAGATCTTATTGTCGAAAAGGGCCCGTCAACCGAACAAGAAAGGTGGGAGGAGGAGAAAGGATACTCGCCCTCAACAATCGCCGGTGAGATTGCAGCTCTTGTTTGCGCAGCACACATAGCTCAAATCAACAGAGACGTTGATTCTGCCGGGAAATACCTTGCGAAAGCGGACGAGTGGGCCAAAACAGTCAACGATTGGACCGCGACGAAGACGGGAGGGTACCACCCCGGACACTATCGACAGACTCCTCATGATCGAGACACCACACGGCGCTGCCTGGTACCGGTACAACCACGACGCCTATGGAGAACGCGAGGAGGGTAGTCGTGACAACGGGAACTCCGGTAAGGGACGCTTGTGGACGCTTTTGACGGGAGAACGCGGGCAGTACGAACTGGCCCGCGGCGACCGCAAGGCGGCAATCATACGGTTGAACTCACTTCTGGCTTTCGCAAACGATGGCCGGATGCTTCCCGAGCAGATTTGGGATCGGATGGAAGGCCCTCCAGGCCGAAACCTTCGGTTCGGACAGGGGACCGGTTCAGCTACCCCGCTGGCTTGGTCCATGGCCCAATTCATTCGTTTAGCAGTTAACCTTCAGGCAGGACGAAATCTCGATACTCCTAAGGTCGTTGCGGATCGCTACCTCGGCCGCAACCGCTGAGAGGCTGTTGAAACTGAACAAGAGAATCCCAGCTGATAGTAGACACTTCGTCTTCGCTGCAGATCTTGGTGGCACGCATCTTCGTGCAGCGATCGTAGACTGCAGCGGTCAAATCGGTCACCAAATAAAGACTTCCACACCGCAGGCTGAAACCCCAAACGAGATCGTTCGGATGCTAGTCTCGGCCGCTCGAGAGTGTGAACAGCATGCGAAGCAGTTGGGTGGCTGTATCGTCGCGACCTCAGTCGCTGTGCCGGGGACCGTCGATGTGGCCAACGGAGTAGTGATCAAAGCGCCAAACGTGCCCTGCCTTGATGGCTTTAGACTAGCCGCCGCGCTGGAGAGCGAACTCTCCTGGCCCACTGTATTGGAGAACGATGCTAACGCTGCTGCCCTGGGGGAGATGTGGCAAGGAGCAGCCCGTGGGTACAGCGCCATAGTTTGCATCACACTGGGCACCGGAGTAGGCGGCGGCATCATACTAAATGGGAAGTTGTGGCGGGGTGCTGATGGCTCGGCTGCAGAAATTGGCCATATGGCGGTGGATCCATTTGATGGTGTTCCCTGCGCTTGTGGCAGTCGTGGCTGTCTTGAGGTTTATGCATCTGCCACAGCGATTGTGCGCATGACCCGCGAGGCGCGACCGCGGTACCCGAACTCGGTGTTGCACACCACTGAGGATTTGAATGCAGAAACTGTTTACCGAGCAGGGATACAGGGTGACGAACTGGCGGTTGAGGTATTCAGGCGAATGGGTGTTTATCTGGGAATCGGCATCGCCAGCTTAATCAATCTGCTTAATCCAGAGATCATCGTCCTGGGAGGGGGTGTGTCCAGCGGTTGGACTCTTTTCGAGTCGCATATGCGGCAACAGGTTGCGGAAAGGGCATTTCCTTTGCCAGCCCGCACAGTTAGGATTTTGCGGGCCAAATGTGGCGACAACGCCGGCCTATTGGGTGCAGCATGGCTGGCTTTCCGAGATTCGCTAACACCACAATAACAAGGACTGATGAAATACGCCCTAGCCTTACTCTTAGCTTCGATTTGGTTCACTTCGATTGTCGCGGCGCAGGAGATCACCCGCCTTGAGAAGATTGGCGCTGCCGTCAGTGTAACTCGCACGGAAACAGGACTAAAGATTAACTGTAGCGACAACTCGCAGGTACAGGTGACAGTGCTCGTGCCGGATCTTATTCGCGTGCGAGCTGTTTTTACGAAATCGCTTCCCTCCTTAGATCACTCCTGGGCCATCGCAAAGATGGACTGGCCACGGACCGATTGGCACATCTCAGAGACCGCAGACCAAATTCTCCTGACGACATCTGCGCTGCGGCTAGTGATTCGACGCTCACCACTTTTATTTGAATTTCAGGACGCAAAAACTGGCGAAGTAATCAATGCCGACGAACAGCCGCTTGCTTACGATGGCCGTGGTTTACTAAAGGCGATGATGTTTGATCCGGACGCGGGACGCTTCGTCGCTGCGTCCAAGAAACTTGGCTTTGACGAACACTTCTACGGATTGGGTGAGAAGGCTGCGCGCCTGGATAAACGACGGGGTTCTTTTGTTAACTGGAATTCTGACACGCCCGGTTATACCGAAGGCAAAGATCCGATCTATCAAACCGTCCCGTTCTATCTCGGCCTGCAAAAGGGAAAGGCCTACGGAATCTTCTTCGATAATAGCTATCGCAGCTATTTTGATTTTGGTAAGTCGTCACAACAGCGGGCGTGGTTTGGTGCCGAAGGCGGGGAGATGAATTACTACTTCTTCTATGGACCAGAGATCAGGACAATTCTCGGTCGATACGCCGAGCTCACTGGTCACATGCCACTACCACCCTTGTGGGCACTCGGAAACCAGCAGAGTCGCTGGGGCTACTATCCTGACACGATGGCGGAAGAGGTGGTCAAGCAATACCGCCAGCGCGACCTACCACTTGACGTTTTGCATCTCGACATCGATTACATGCAGGGGTATAGAGTTTTCACCTGGGACACTAAGAAGTTTCCAGATCCGTTAGGCCTGACGCAGAAGCTCGGGGCTCAGGGCGTGAAGATCGTAACCATTGTCGATCCGGGTGTTAAGCATCAGCCACAAACTGCCAACGTTAATACAACCGCGCACCGCGCTTTAGCCCCTGCGGACAAGTCTTATTACGTGTTTAATGAAGGAATCGCAGGAAATTACTTTCAGAAAAGAAAGAACGGACAGTTGTTTATCCCCAGAGTTTGGCCGGGTGACAGCGTGTTTGTTGACTACACGCTGTCTGAGGCGAGACGCTGGTGGGGTGGTCTGCACCGCGCCTACCTTGATTTTGGAGTAGCTGGCATCTGGACTGACATGAACGAGCCTTCAGACTTCATCGATCAGACCGGAAAGAACCAGATCGATGTTGTAAGTCACGATGAAGGGCAGAATTCCACGCACGCAAAGAATCGCAATGTGTTCGCACTACTGATGGCGCGTGCAACTTATGAGGGCTTGGAAAGACTACAACCAGATAAGAGACCTTATGTCATCACTCGCGCTGCTTATGCCGGGATTCAAAGATACTCGACAATGTGGACCGGCGACACGGTAAGCTCCTGGGACTCACTGTCCCTCAGTATTCCCGTGTTTCAAACGCTCGGGTTATCGGGCCAGCCGTTTGTCGGGGGGGATGTTGGTGGTTTCATGGGACGCGGAAATGGTGAGCTGTTGGTGCGTTCATACCAAGTCAGTTTTCTGGCGCCGTTTTGTAGAAACCACAAGGTGATCGACGGCTACGATCAAGAGCCGTGGCGGTTTGGACAGTTTTACGAAGACATCATTCGGAAATACTTAAAGCTCCGTTATCAGTTGTTACCCTTTCTTTATACGACTCTGGAAGAAGCTCACCGCACAGGAGTCCCGGTATTTCGTCCACTGGTACTCAATTATCAGGCTGACACAAACACCTACAATCTCGATGACCAATTCATGATTGGAACGGATCTGCTGGTGGCGCCGATACTCACCGCGGGGCAGACTCAGCGGATGGTGTATCTGCCGCAAGGCTCTTGGTACGATTTCTGGTCGCGGAAAAAATATGTCGGGGGGTCGATGATCCGAACCGAGGCCCCACTTGACGTGGTTCCGACGTTCATCCGGGCCGGCGCGATCATTCCAAAATGGCCACCCATGAATCACGTTAGTGAAAAGGCACCAAACCCCGTTACTTTTGAAATCTATCCTGACGAGAAAGGTGAGGCTCGAACGGTGTTATACGAAGATGATGGCAGCAGTCCTGAATACAAGAGGGGCGTCTTTCGACGAACGGCAATTGAGGTTTCACGCTCTGCCAACGGCTATCTTGTGGCGATTGCAGCTCCAGTTGGAAGCTACAACCCTGGCAAACGACAGTTTGCATTTGTTCTTGGAGTGGGAACAATGCGCCGGCAGACACTACGTGTTGACGAAGGACGTCCGCAGAGCTTTATTATTCGGTAACGAGTAGTTCTTTCTCAAGCATAGATAATCATGACAGCACTAATTATTCATGGTCATTTCTATCAACCGCCGCGTGAGAATCCCTGGACCGGGAGAATCGAAAGAGAGGCGGGTGCTGCACCATTTCACGACTGGAACGAACGCATTCACGCCGAATGTTATGCTCCCAATGCTGTCGCAAAGATTGTGGCGGAGGATGGTCGGATAACTGGTGTAACAAACAACTACGAGCACATCAGCTTTAACTTTGGGCCAACCCTCCTCTCCTGGTTGGAGACTCATCACCCGGATACCTACCGTCGAGTCTTGACAGCCGATGCTACAAGCATCCCCCAGCGCAGCGGTCACGGAAACGCGATAGCTCAGGCTTATGGTCACGCCATCCTGCCGCTCTGCAACGATCACGATCTGCTGACGCAGGTGGCGTGGGGACTGGCGGATTTTCGACACCGCTTCAAAAGGGATCCCGAGTCGCTGTGGTTACCCGAGACCGCATGCAACGATAGGACACTTTCTGTGTTGATCGAGCAGGGTTTGCGTTATGTGATTCTGGCGCCGAATCAAGCTCTGGTTGTTCGACAGATAGGCACTGAGCAGTGGACCGAAGTAAACGAAGAGACGCTTGATACGTCCCAGCCGTACGTCTATGAGCACATGGACGGTTCGGGCCGGAGTATCGTGATTTTCTTCTACAACGCCAGTGCTTCAAAGGCGGTCGCTTTTGAAAAGGCACTTACATCAAGCCAAAGACTTGCAGAACATTTCAAGCGGTCAGTGGGCGATCATGCAATGCTGAGCATCGCTACCGACGGGGAGACGTACGGGCATCATTTTAAATTCGGAGAGCTTTGTTTGGCGCATCTGTTAACGACGGAAGCGGCATCCTTCGGATTTGAACTCACAAATTACGGTGAGTACCTGGATAATCACCCACCCAGGCTTAGCGTAAAGATTCAGCATGGAATCAGTGGTGAGGGAAGTTCCTGGAGCTGCGTGCACGGGTTGGGGCGCTGGTCGCGTGATTGTGGCTGTCACACTGGCGGAGATGAAGGATGGAACCAGCAGTGGCGCGAGCCGCTCAGGCGTGCGCTCGAGTTTCTTCGCGATGCTGCCGCCGAGGAATTTTCCGCTGCCGGGAGTGAAGTCTTCCGAAATCCATGGGAAGCCAGGAACGCATACATTCAGGTAGTACTCGATGAGGACTCTCGCTTTGAGTTCCTCCGTATTCAAGCGCGCCCTAACCTCTCCCAGACCGAGGAACGACAAGCCCTGCGCCTGATGGAAATGCAGCGTTACTCACTCTTGATGTTTACAAGTTGCGGCTGGTTCTTCTCAGAACTGTCGGGCATCGAAACACTTCAAGTACTGAAATACGCCGGACGCGTCCTGGAACTGCTTACCGAGTTGGGACTACGATCCCCTCGTGATGAGTTTTTACGCCTACTCAGTAGAGCGAGGAGCAATATTGAGGAGAATGGAACTGGGGCTGACATCTTCCGAAAGCTTATTGAGTCTGCACCTCGAGTCCTTGCGTAGTCTTGACGAATTGACGCTGAAAGCCGAACTCTGAATGAGTAGAAGGCGTAACGCGAATCAACCGAACCAATGGGCTCGAGCAACACCTTCCGAGTCAACCCTTGAGCGTGCCGAGCTTAAACGGTTTCTAGCGCTGAAGCATACAGACCCTCACTCAATTCTCGGTCCCCACCGAATTGATGGACAACTGATAGTCCGGGCCTTTCGACCCGACGCCGAAGAGGTTCAGCTTCTGGTCGGCACCCGTCGACCTCAAACATTGAGACAGATAGCTGACTCTGGGATCTTCGAGATCTCACTTCCGCAAAAGGAAATTGGGCTATACCAGTTGCGGGTTCGCTATCCGAACAATCAGACCTTCACCCAGCGCGATCCCTATGCGTTTCCGCCGACGTTGGGAGATCTCGACCTTCATCTGTTTGCTGAAGGAAAGCATGAGTCGGTTTACGAGAAGCTTGGATCTCACATTCGGAAGTTTGGTCAGGTCAGCGGTGTGTCGTTCGCCGTTTGGGCTCCCGAGGCAGAAGGCGTCAGCGTCGTTGGCGATTTTAATAGCTGGGATGGTCGGCTGCACCAGATGCGGCGCTTAGGGTCGTCTGGCGTTTGGGAAATCTTCATTCCAAATCTCGAACCGGGCGCACTGTACAAATATGAGATACGAGCACGTCGCTGGTTACCTTTTCTGAAAACAGATCCTTATGCCGCTTTTACCGAAGTGCCTCCCGGCACGTCATCCATCGTCTATCAGGGTCATTACAAATTCCGTGATTTAAGTTGGATGAAGCAGCGTGCAAATAGGGAGCATTACCGCCGTCCGCTCTCCATTTACGAACTTCATCTCGGTTCCTGGAGACGAGTTTTAGAACCGCAAGACCGCGCATTCGGCTATCGGGAAGTTGCAGAACCTCTCGCAGCGTACGTGAAGGAAATGGGGTTCACGCATGTGGAGTTCCTTCCGTTGAAAGAACATCCATATGGGCCATCCTGGGGGTATCAGGTCAGTAACTACTATGCGCCTTCAGCCCGCTACGGTACGCCGGATGATCTGAGATACCTAGTCGACTTCTTACATCAACAGGGAGTAGGGGTAATCATGGACTGGGTGCCGGCCCATTTCCCGAAGGACGCATTCGCCCTCGGTAGATTTGATGGGTCAGCTCTCTATGAGCACCTCGATCCACGTATGGGTGAACATCCGGATTGGGGCACATATATCTTCAACTACAGCCGGAACGAGGTCAGAAATTTTCTCATCGGAAACGCGATCTATTGGTTCAAAGAGTTCCACTTCGATGGCTTGCGGGTGGACGCCGTGGCCTCTATGCTTTACCGGGACTACAGCCGCAAAGAGGGCGAATGGATTCCCAATCGTCTTGGTGGCCGCGAGAACCTGGAAGCGATCTCTCTTCTTCGTGAGCTGAACGAAGTGACGCATCGCCTGTGTCCGGGTGTGTTGTTGATTGCCGAAGAGTCGACCTCTTGGCCGCAAGTCAGTCACCCTGTTTACGCAGGGGGTCTTGGGTTCGATTTCAAGTGGAACATGGGGTGGATGCACGACACACTTAAGTACTTTCAAACCGACCCGCTCTTCCGCGCCGGTAATCACAATGCGCTGACGTTTGGCCTGATCTACGCCTGGAGCGAGAACTTCATCCTGCCTTTTTCCCACGATGAGGTGGTGCACATGAAAGGGGCATTGCTCAACAAGATGCCTGGCGACGAGCAGCAGAAGTTTGCGAACCTTCGGGCGCTTTACGGTTACATGTGGGCCCATCCGGGGAAGAAGCTTCTGTTTATGGGAGGCGAATTCGCGCAGTGGCGAGAATGGAACGAGACGGAGAGCCTCGATTGGCACCTGCTGGATGATCATTGGCACGCCGGCGTCCAAGCCCTGATACGCGATCTTAATCATCTCTATGTTAGCGAAAACGCCCTGTGGGAAGTTGACGGCGAGCCAAGCGGTTTTCAGTGGATTGAGTCAGATAACTCTATTGAGAATATAGTCTCATTCGTTCGTCGTTCACCTGCCACGGGCAGAGGGCTCATCTGCGTCGGCAACTTTTCAGCAGTCGTTCATCAATCGCACCGACTGGGGTTGCCGACGGCTGGCTATTACAAGCTTGTCATGAACACAGACGCCGAATGTTATGCTGGCACTGGCGTGGAAATTCCGCAAACGCTTTCTGCTGAGGAGGCACCTCTCCACGGTCAAAAGTTTTCCGCCGACATCACGTTGCCAGCGCTGGCAACGCTCTGGTTTGAGGTGCCGCAAAAATGAAAATAGTTATTCGCACTTAGGCCTTAACCAGTTCAGACAGATCTTCAAAATAACGACGATGCGTGCGACGGAGTGCTTGTTCTGAAGCAGCGTCCAACGCGACCACTTCTCGCTGGACTCCCTGCCTGTTAAGCTCTATTTCCAAATCTAATCGAGCATTGTGATGCTTCAATTGCCATGGTGAATTGGGACGAAATACGAGTAGAGTTTCCCGTAACGGTCCACACGGCTTATCTGAACACTGCTGCTGCTGGACCACTGTCTCGTAAAACGGCTGACGCAGCTCAGTTGTACTACCAGCAGATGATGAGCGAGGGCGATGCGCGCTGGAATGAATGGTTAGCTGAACGAGAACGAATCCGAGGGCTTGTTGCTGAATTCATCAACGCAGAACCTGATGAAGTTGCCTTCACAACAAACACGTCTTCGGGAATGAACCTCATAGTTGACGTGCTTGAAGGCAGGGGCGAGGTAATCTCGTGCGACTTGGAATTTCCGGTCAGTACCATTCCCTGGATGCATCGCCGCATACCGGTCCACCTGGTCAGTAGTCGCAACGGTGAGTTGCTGTACGACGACGTGAGCGCCGCCATGACTGCTAAGACCGGCGTGATCTGTCTAAGCCAGGTGCAATTTTCCAACGGGTTTCGCTTAAATCCCCGGGATTTGGGTCGAACCAAGCGCGGGCACCTGTTAGTCATAAACGCCAGTCAATCAGCAGGCGTCTTTCCGATTGACGTAAAACGAATGGGCATAGATGCACTCTGCTCAACAGGACACAAGTGGATGCTGTCCGGCTACGGTTCTGGTTTCGTCTACATCAGCCGGGAACTACTAGCAGCTACCAGACCACGTGCGATTGGCTGGCTCAGTGTCGAAGATCCATATGCGATGAAAAATGATGAGATCCACCTGCGTCGGGACCTCGCCGCGCGCGGTGAGTTGGGCTGTCCACAGTTTGCCGGCATTTTTGCGCTTGGGGCGTCCATTCAGCAGATGACTGCAATCGGTAAGAATAAGATCGAAGAGCATGCGCTTAAGCTGAACCGGTTATTGACGAGCTCGGTTGGCGAGGCTGGCTGGCGCGTTCTTTCTCCACTGAATGATGAGTCCTTTCGTTCAGCCGAAACCCTGATTGAGGCAGATGATCCTGCGGGGGTAACGATGTTCCTGGCAGATCGGGGTGTGGTTGTCACGGAGAAGCCAGAAGGCATTCGCGTCGCAACAGATTTTTTCAATAACGAGCAGGATATTCAGCGCCTGGTTGATGGCCTCCGGTTGTATAAGTGAGCTGTCTCACTCGTATTAGCGCCGTGGAGTTTTCCGGACTAACCGAGCGAATTAATCCTACACACGGCAGAAGCTGTGAAGAAATTATCCACAGATTACTCCGATTTCGCAGATTTAAAGGAGCAGACGATGGCTTACTCTCGAATTTGCGCCTTTTAAGTGTCCGGCTGGTCCTGCTTACATTCCTTTTGTCTGTGAAATCTACGAAATCTGTGGATGATTTTCGAATTTTTCACAGCTTCGGCATTGTGTAGTGTCAGATCCTACCTAGTAGAACGGCCCGCCCCCCTATTTTTCCGTCAACATTCCCGACTCAGGAACTTCGTCGAAATTGCAGTGGGTGAATTTGAGGGTTCTGAGTGTCACCCGTCTTCTGAGTTGGTATTGTTGAAAAAAAAAGAAGGGGGGCTGGGCGCGTCTTCGTAGGCTGGATCTAAAAAGCACTCCACACTGCCGTGTGTAGGATTCCACGCGCAGTTCATTCAGATCCTGCCTACCACGAACAACTAACAACCAACTACGAACAACTCACAACCAACCATGTACGACACTAAAGACCATTTCAGCGCTTTCGGCCCTTGGCTTTTAGTGCGTGTGGTGTGGGCTTGTTGAAGCCATCTCTTCCGTTGGTGTCTTCGAAATGACTACGCGCGATCCGAATAAAGGTCTGCATAACCGGCGACTCGTACCCGCCGCTCAAACGCGCTAACCCAAGTTCCCATTTGATTTCTGCGCCTTCAATCCACCACGCGACGAGTCTCCCGGATTCCACCGCTTCCTTCGCGGATTGCAGTGGCACTATCCCTACTCCCAAATCCTCTTCGACCATCCGGCGTATCGCCGCCTGACGACTTAGCTCCATGGAGATGCTCAGGCTTACTCCTGCCTGCGCAAAGAACTGATCTATTAGACGGCGCGTATTTCCGCCTCGCTCGCCGAGAATCAGCCGTTCACCGGCTAGTGTGTAAGCGCTAATCGTCTTTGAACTCGCCAGTCGGTGACGAGGAGATGCGATTGCCACCAACTCGTCCTGACTAAGCCGTTCGGTCTGAATACCTCTGGCCTCTACGGGCAACGAAACGAATGCAATGTCGAGCTCGCCCGCGAGGATTTGTTCAACGAGAGCCTCGCTCGTTCCTGATCTGACTGTCATCTCCGCGCGCTGGTGATTCTTGCGCACGCTCTGCAGAATTTCCGGTAGCGATTCAGTTGTGACCATCGCCGAGGCGCTCCCGACGCGGAGCCGCCCGCGCTCCGCACCAGTTAGCTCCGCAATCTCATCCAGTGCGGCATCGTGCTCACGCAGGATCAACCGCGCTCGATGCAGGAGGTGTTCGCCCGCCTCGGTGAGCGTGACGCGACGAGGGGAGCGAGTGAACAGTGGAGTCCCCGTCTCCAGCTCCAGTTGCCGAATCTGCATGCTTACAGCTGCCTGGGTGATGTTGACTCGGTGGGCTCCCGCGGTGAATGTTCCTGAATCAGCGATCGCTACGAAGGCGCGCAGTTGCCGAATTTCCATAGGAAAACTCCAATATCACCTAGCCTTATCGGAATAATAAATTCTTTTAGTTTCCATTATAAGTTAGCACAACCTAGAATGCGCAATCTCTTTGTTTTGAGCCCGGTTGAGATGTGACCAAGATGCTCACGAATGATCGTCGGTCTGCCGATCTTTTGACGGCTCGCAGGCTGCGCTCGCAAAATGCTGTGGTTGGTGTGGATGGCGGTGGAACCAAGACCCAGGCAGTCATCACGGACCAGCAGCATAATGTACTTGGAGAAGGTGCAGCTGGGCCCTCTAACCCGTTGCGCGTGGGCATTGCCACCGCCGCCGCGGCAGTGCGCGAGGCAATCGATCGGGCGTGCGAGGCTGCCCAGGTGCGTCGCACCGACCTCATTGCGGCCGAGATTGGACTCGCTGGTGCGCGTCGCAAGGAAATTCGCGCACGCATGCGTGAAGCTTTAAACGGTTTGGGAATTGCCGATGTAGAAGTCGTAGGTGATGCTGAAATAGCTTTATATGGCGCCACAGATGGCAAGCCGGGGGTCGTGGTCATTGCCGGAACGGGTTCAATCTGTTGCGGGACCAATGCCGCCGGTAAAGTGGCTTGCGCCGGTGGCTGGGGACCTTTGGTGGGCGATGAGGGTGGTGGTTCCTGGATTGCCCGACGAGCGCTCCGAGCTATCGCTAAAGCTTCCGATGGACGCGGACCAAAAACCGTGCTTAGCAAACGGGCCTGCACCTACTTTCACGTCTCGAGCGCGGAAGATCTCTCCACCGCCATCTATGCGCCCGCCATCACCAGCGAACGGCTTGCGGGATTTGGCAAATATGTCATCGAGGCCGCGAAGGCAAAAGACGAAGTTGCCGCTCAAATCATTGAGGAGGCGGCCCGGGAGTTGGCACTTGCTGCTACCGCCGTGATCCGGAATCTGAAGTTGGAGCGCGATCGGTTTCAAATTGCTTACGTTGGACGCGTTTTTGCGTCTTCCGAAGACATGGTTCTGAATCCTATGCGCGAGCAACTCAAGCGAGTAGCACCCAATGCCTATCTCGCGCCGCCGCTTTACCCACCTGCCGTTGCGGCTGCAAGAATGGCACGGGAGCATCGCAAGGAGGTTGCTCTGGCCGGGTAATCTTTGCGATGGAATCTGAGCCGACAGCACCTCTCCCAATCACAGAAGAAGAGAACTCTCGCACCAGCAATCTAAGTGAGCTCTCTGTTGTCGAAATCCTCCGTGTAATGAACGAGGAGGATGCCTTAGTGGCAGTTGCGGTTGGTCGAGTTCTCGGTGCGATCACCAAAGCAGTGGAAGGGACCGTAGCTCACTTAAAGGCCGGTGGGCGCCTGTTCTACATCGGAACCGGGACGTCGGGTCGTCTAGGAGTGCTCGACGCTGCAGAATGTCCACCCACGTTTGGTGTTTCGTCCGAACTGGTACAGGGAGTTATTGCGGGGGGATACGATGCCTGCCACCGTGCGGTTGAAGCATCCGAAGACGACGAGGCTGCCGGGATTGCGGATCTAAAGGGCAGGGGATTCAGTTCTCAGGATGTGCTGGTCGGAATAGCCGCCTCAGGTCGCACGCCCTACACTGTTGGCGCCGTGCAATATGCTCGATCCTTAAACGCGTTAACGGTCGCACTTACTTGCGTTCCTGACTCTCCGCTGACGCGGGTGGCTGAGATCAGCGTTGTGCCGATTGTTGGGCCAGAAGTGGTAACCGGCTCCACTCGCTTGAAAGCCGGCACAGCGCAAAAGCTTGTCTTAAACATGTTGTCCACGGCAACGTTGGTGAAGCTCGGCTATGTCTCCGGCAATCGCATGTCGAACCTGCAGCCGCGCAATGAGAAGCTTCGCTCGAGGGCATTGAGGATCCTGAGAAGAGAAACCGGATTAAGCGAAGCTCGAGCTGAAGCGCTTTTGGCGGCTGCAGGTGACCTCAGCGTCGCATTGGTAAGCGCGAAAGCGGGTCGAACGGTCGATGAATCACGACAGGCGCTTGCTGCTACAAGGGGTGTTGTTAATGAGGCGATTAAGGTTCTATCAGCTGGGAGTTGATTTCACGACCACCACAAGATGAAAGCGCTCGATCTTGCGATTATTCTTGCCTACCTGCTCGGCATAGTCCTCTTCGGAACCTGGTTCGCCCGCAAGCAGAAGACAACCAGCGATTATTTCCTTGGCGACCGTTCCATCCCATGGTGGGCTGTGGCGTTTTCAATCGTCGCCACTGAAACATCTACGATCACGTTCATATCCGTGCCGGGCATCGCGTTCTCGCGCGGTGGCAACTTCCAGTTTCTACAGTTAGTGTTTGGCTACCTTCTCGGCCGAATAGTCATTTCGCTGCTCTTTATTCCCTCGTACTTTAGGGGTGAACTTCTAACCGTATACCAACTGCTGGATCGACGATTCGGCGGCAAGATCAAGATGCTTGCTGCCTCGCTCTTCGTCGTTATGCGCAACATTGCTGATGGCATACGTTTGTTGTTAACCGCGATAGTACTGGCCGCTGTCTATACATCGTTTCAGCCTGCAGCAAATGCAGAGTTGATCACAGTGGCCTCCATCGTGCTGATTGGCATCGCAATGATTGTCTTTACATACTACGGAGGCATGGAGGCAGTCATCTGGGTTGAAGTGGTGCAACTGGGAATCTACGTCGCCGGTGCGATTGCGGCTGCAGTGATTTTAATCGGCGCTATTGACGGGGGGTGGGCGACGGCTGTCGCGGCTGGGAACGCTTACGACAAGTTTTCGGTCTTCGACTTTACGTTGGATTTCACTAAGACATTTACATTTTGGTCAGGGTTAATCGGTGGGTGTTTTCTGACCATGAGTACGCATGGAACGGATCAGTATCTGGTTCAGCGTTATTTGTGTACGGATCGCCCGCGCCGTGCAGTAGCGGCTCTGCTGACCAGCGGTGCAATCGTGTTGGCCCAATTCATTGGGTTTCTCTTCATTGGTGTTTTACTGTTCGCGTTCTATCAACCATTCGTAGATCCTGCATACGCGACTGCTGCATCTACCTCATTCCCATTCACGGGAGGCGATCGAGTTTTTCCAGATTTCATCACGCGGCAGCTTCCCACAGGGCTCTCAGGACTCGTGGTAGCAGCCATTTTCGCGGCGGCAATGTCCTCTTCGTTGAATTCCATTGCGGCCACCGCAGTCAACGATCTGTACAAACCGTTTCGGCCACAGCAAGACGATAAACATTATCTGAAAGTGTCGCATTGGTTGACATTGTTCTGGGGCGTCATTCAGATCGGCGTCGCGTTTTTCGTGCGGCATCAAAATCGATCGGCCTTGGATCAGGCACTGTCGATTGCTTCATTGATCAATGGGCCAGTGCTGGGAGTGTTTCTGGTCGGCACGTTCTTTCGGCGAGTTAGCGAACCACCTGCTTTGATTGGTATGCTCGCCAGCATCGCGGTGATGCTCTACATCACATTTGGGACAAAGATTGCCTGGACCTGGTACGTCTTTATCGGTAGCGGCGTCACTATTTTGGTCGCATGGTTAGTGAGCTTCGCATTCACACCTGCAACGGCGGAACGCCGGGATCAGTTATCGCCGAATTCGGTAATCGAAGAAACCACCTCTTAGTTCAATTTTGCAGATTTCTTAATATTTCATGAATCCTCGAAAACCTACTCAACGCCTATTTTTCCTGCTGCCCCTACTCATTCTTGCATTAGTTTGGCCATCCGTCCCGTACGCAACAGAAGCCGCCTTACATGGTCAAAGAGGTCGAACTGTAAAACCATTTTCTCGTGAAGGCTCGAAGGACGCTCTGAAATGGGCAGACAAGCAGTTAGGCCGGATGTCGCTTGAAGAAAAAATTGGTCAGTTGATCTCGATAGGTGTGAATGCAACCTTCATGAACCAGGACAGCGAAGCGTTTCGATCCTTGAAGCGTCAGGTTGAAGAGAACCACATTGGGGGAATCATTCTGTTCCGTGGTCCAGTTTACGAATCAGTGATGCTTGTGAACCGAATGCAACAGCTCGCGCGTTACCCGCTCCTGATCTCTGCAGATTTGGAAGCTGGTGCGGGAATGCGCTTCGATGACACGGTGAACTTTCCGTGGAACATGGCGGTCGGCGCAACCGGAAATCCAGAGTTTGCCCGCCGGCAAGGCGAGATGACCGCTAAGGAAGCCCGCGCGCTTGGAGTGCATCAAGTTTATGCGCCAGTGGTGGACGTGAACAACAACGCGGAGAATCCAGTTATTAATGTTCGCTCGTATGGTGAAGATCCTGCTCAAGTGGCCCGGTTCGCGGTGGCCTTCACCGAAGGGGCACAGCGCCAGGGCGTGATTGCTACCGCGAAACATTTTCCCGGACATGGTGACACCGCAGTCGATTCGCATCGGGGCCTGCCCGAGATCAACCTGCCTCGGGAACGACTGAACACGGTTGAGCTTGTACCTTTTCGCGCTGCGATTGACGCCGGAGTTGGCTCAGTGATGGTGGCCCATATCGGTCTGCCACAGATCGATTCAACCGCAGTGAGACCGTTGCCTCGCGACCAGAGGATACGGCCGATCGACACGGACGAAGAAGGAGAAATTATTTCTGAAAGTGCCGCGATTCCCGCCACAGTTTCGCCAGTTATCGGTAGGATTCTGAAGAATGATCTGGAGTTCAAGGGTCTGGTGGTGACCGACGCTCTCAGCATGAGCGGATTGACGATCTACTTCAATCAGGATGAAGCCGCGGTACGTGCGCTAGAGGCGGGCGCCGATCTTCTGCTCAAGCCTGGGGACCCAGACGCTGCTTTTAGAGGTGTTCGAGAGGCAGTAAAGTCAGGGCGGTTGAAAGAGAGTCGCATTGACGAGTCGGCGAGAAAAGTTCTGGCCGCGAAATATGACCTCGGACTAAACAACCAGCGTATTACGTCGCTTGATGAGATCGATCGCACAGTCTCGGGCCGTGAAGTAACGCAACTGGCGCGGGAGATTGCAGAACATGCAATAACGCTTGTACGGAATGATGAGAGCCTTGTGCCGCTAAAATCTGTTGGGACGGAAGCGAGAATTTTCAATCTGGCGATAACGAACGGCGACGATCGGCTTTGGGTCGCCAATGCGTTTACGGCCTTTATGTCGCGCGCTGGAAGAAAGGTCGAAACGGTAGTACTCGACGACCGATCGTCTGATGCAGAGGTGCAGAAAGCGCTTGAGCTCGCTAAGGGAGCCGATCTGGTTCTCGCATCGCTTTACGGGCGCGTAAGAAGTGGCCAGGTCAGAAGCGTTGGACTGCCAGAACCCGGATCTCGGGCACTTGCAGCGCTACTCAAGGAGAAAGTTCGGGTAATCGGCATCAGCTTTGGCAACCCGTATCTGTTGCAGAATTACCCAGAATTGCGCACCTACATGGTTGCGTACGGCGAGATGCCCAGTCTGCAACATGCGGCCGCGCGTGCGTTGCTTGGCGAGATCGACATTAAGGGACGGCTGCCGATTTCGTTGCCGGGTCTGTATCCACGGGGCACCGGAATTCAACTGAAGAAAGTTAAGTGAAGCAAAGAACGACAAATCACCTTGATCAAATCAGGACAAACCCCCCAAACATTCTGCGCGCTGTTTCTGGTTGTATTCTGCATCTCGCCGGCGGTTGCAGTTGACCTACCTCGTTCAGCTCCAGCTGCTGTTGCCCTTTCAAGCGAACGCCTGAGCGCAATCGACGGCGCAATAGCCTCATCCATTAAGAATCGTGAGCTTCCCGGTGCGGTAGTTTTGGTTGCGCGAAATGGGCACATCGTCTGGCGGAAGCCCTACGGATCGCGAGTGGTCGAGCCTGCACCGGATCCTATGTCGGCAGACACCATTTTCGATGTTGCTAGTCTCACAAAAGTGGTTGCCACCGCGACGAGCATCATGATTCTCGTCGAGCGCGGCAAAGTCAGGTTGAGCGATACGTTATCGACATACGTTCCGGAAATCCGGGGCGATGGACGCGAGCGCATCACGATTGAGCACTTACTGACACATCGCTCTGGCTATGCTCCTGATTTCGATCTGAAAGAGCGCTGGACCGGATATGACGAGGCCATCAAAAGGCTGATTCAAGAACCATTGCGACATCCACCCGGTACGAGGTTTATCTACAGCGACATCGGTTACATCGCTCTTGGTGAGGTGGTCCGAAGGGCAAGCGGACTGCCGCTGGACGAGTTCGCTCGCCGGAACATCTTTGTCCCCCTGCGCATGGGGGATACCGGCTTTCGACCGAGTCCCGAGCTCCGAGCCCGCATAGCTCCCACCGAGACCCGACGCGGCCAACAAAGTTATCTTGGTGACACTCCTACGACCGATCCCGAAGGGGAGCGCTGGTTACGCGGGGAGGTGCACGATCCAACGTCGTTTCGCATGGGTGGCGTTGCTGGACATGCAGGCCTGTTCTCCACTGCCGATGATTTGGCGATCTATTGCCAGATGATGCTCAATAATGGCCAGTACAAAGGCGTGCGAATTCTAAGCCCCCTCACAGTCGCACAAATGACACGGCCGCGCTTGGTTTCGGAAGGCGGGTCGACTCGCGGTCTTGGCTGGGACATCAACACGAGCTTCTCTTCTAATCGCGGCGACCTGTTTCCCCTAGGCTCATTTGGCCACACCGGCTTCACTGGAACCTCTTTTTGGCTAGATCCAGCTTCCCAGATGTTTGTCGTCTTTCTCAGTAACCGGGTCCACCCGGACGGTAAGGGAGACGTAGCTGCGCTCCGCGGGAAGGTTGCTTCCATTGCCGCTGCTGCTGTGACTGATAAAGCTGTGGTAGAGCGAGCCCGGTTACAACAAAGCACTTACTTTCAAGAGCTGACACGGCACGCTTCGCTATCAAATCGCCCTCCTGGTTCGAATGCGGTCGAAGGAGATACAGCGACGGTCTTGAATGGGATCGATGTCTTAGAACGAGATGGCTTTAAGCAGCTCAGAGGAAAGAGAATTGGTCTGATTACTAATCACACCGGCACGAATCGAGCTGGCCTAAAAACGATCGATGTCTTGCATAAAGCGCCCGGCATTCAGTTAATTGCACTCTTCTCTCCTGAGCACGGTATCCGTGGTGTTGCTGACGAAAAGGTGTCTGACTCACGCGATGAGACCACAGGATTGCCAATATATTCACTCTATGGGGACACCCGTCGTCCAAAACCCGAACAATTAAGCCAGCTCGATGCGCTCGTCTTTGACATTCAGGACATTGGTACCAGGTATTACACCTACATCTCGACTCTTGGTTTTGTGATGGAAGAGGCGGCAAAAGCCGCCAAACCTGTGTTTGTTCTGGATAGACCTAACCCTATCGGAGGCATAGAAGTGGAGGGCCCAATTGCGGATGAGAAAAGCCTTTCATTTACCGCGTATCACACTATCCCGGTGCGTCACGGCTTGACGATCGGGGAGTTGGCCCAACTCTTCAACCGCGAAAGAAAGATTGGTTGTGATTTGCGCGTGATTAAAATGGCCGGTTGGAGACGCATACACTGGTTCGACGCAACGAATCTGACGTGGATTAATCCCTCACCGAACATGCGCAGTCTTACCGAGGCTACTCTATATCCTGGTGTGGGGTTACTCGAGACGACAAATCTTTCTGTTGGGCGGGGCACGGACACTCCTTTTGAGTTAATTGGAGCCCCCTGGATAGATGGGCAGAAACTGGCAAGCTATTTGAACTCTCGCAAAATCCCAGGCGTTCGGTTTATCCCGGTGCGTTTTACGCCCAACGCCTCTGTTTTTAAGGCAGACCAATGTGGTGGCATTAATGTGGTCATCACCGACCGCGCGGTATTTAGGCCCGTCCGAATGGGTATAGAAATAGCCAGTGCCTTGCGTAAATTCTATCCGTCGGATTGGGATGTCGACAAATATATGCGTTTGCTTGTGAACGCCGATACGCTGGCACGCCTAAAAAGCGGTGAGGCCCCAGAGCAAATCGAACGCTCATGGACTGTGCCCCTGGAAGAATTTCAGCGTGCTCGCATGGCAGTGTTGCTATATGACTGAACAAGGCATCAGGATCTAGTCAGCCCATTCTGCAGCTCTCCAACGGTGTACGGAATTAATCAGGAAGAATTGACGTACTGCCCGAAGTTCTTCAACTCTAATCTTGCCTTCGACAATCTTGCCTTCCGCAAGTAACTCAGCGCGAAAGGTTCCTGGAAGTAAACCGCATGCTACAGGTGGTGTGACAAGCTGACCATTCACATCTCGCACCAGATTCGCGACCCCAGACTCCGTAACTTCTCCGTTCTCGTTCCAGAAGATTAAATCGTCAAGGTCCTTAGAGAGTTTAAGTTGTCGAGAGACTGCTTGATAGTTTGAGGTCTTTTTATGATACAGCGAGGGGTTGGCCGTATCGACGGCCTCTTCGGCGAGGCGAACCTTAACGGGCTGGGTGCTAGCGACTACACGAGTAACCTCGCAGTCAACTTCTCCTGATGCTGATGAGAGCAGCCGAACTTTCCAGTTTCCCTCATTATACTCACTAGAGACCTCCTCGAGCAGTTTGCTTACATGTCGTTCGTTGAATGGAAAACCGAAATAGGTGGCGGATGCTCTTAGTCGCGTCAGATGGCGCGTCAGAAGAAAGTAGTTACCGTTCTCAAGGAGTATGGATTCCAGAAGGTCGAAGGGTTCGTTTCTTACTCTCAGGAACGAACTCTTCAGAACGCATTCGCGGTACTCGCTTTCTGCGTTCGAATCATATGTGACGCCGCCCCCTACCCCGAAGGTAACCATACCTCTCTCGGAGTCGAGCAGCAGCGTGCGGATTGCAACGTTGAAGGAACAGTTCCCTCCTGGTTGGATCAGCCCGATTGTTCCCGTGTAGATGTTTCTCGGCCAGTGTTCAAGTTCGCGAATTATTTCCATCGTGCTGACCTTCGGCGCACCGGTGATCGAGCCGCAGGGAAATAAGGCCGACATCAGGTTGAGCAGATTGGTTTCAGGCTTAAGTATTGCTTCTATCGTAGATGTCATTTGCCACAATGTGGGATATCGCTCAAGCTCAAAGAGTTTAGAAACCTGGACCGTACCGGGAAGCGCAACCCTTCCCAAATCGTTCCGGAGGAGATCAACTATCATTACGTTCTCTGCGCGGTCTTTTGTCGAATTAGCCAACGTACGAGCCTTCTCCTCATCCTCAGCCAGCCAGCGCCCTCGACCGATAGTCCCTTTCATCGGCCTTGTAGTGATTCGGTTGCCGTGTCGTGCAAAAAATAGTTCAGGTGAAAGTGACAAGATCTTATACCGGCCCAAATCAAGATATGCGCAGTACTTCGCCTGCTGCGCGTAGCAGAGTTCGCGATACCAATGCTTGGGATCACCGTCGAACTCAGCGACGAGTGGGAAGGTATAATTCACCTGATAGGTATCGCCACGCGCAATGCGATCGCGAATTGCTGCGATTGAGCGTAGGAAGTCCTCCATAGCTAGCTGTGATTTCCACTCGCCAATGCGATAGGACTGGTTACGCATCAACGGTTCGGCAGGCCGGTCGCCGGAAAAGACCGCTGCTACCGCAAGAGGAAAGTCTCCTGCGTTGCGCGTCTTCAGCGCAGTGTCGAATGCCGGTGCGCCCTCGTAGCTGAGCAGCACGGCAACCCAAAAGCCTTTTTCCGCTTCATTCTCGGCAGTTCTAACAAAGGAAGGAATTTCCTCGAGAGAGTCTGCCGAGAAAGTTCGCAGAGGATGGGTGGCAGAGAAGTCCCAATCTTGGTCGACATTCCATGGATTTCCGAAACTTACCTCAAACATATAACTGAGCTGCGAGCTTCATCCCACGCGACCGCTGCTTTCTTCAATCGAACCTCAAAAGCAACACGTCAATCGTAACGAATGCAGAGTCTGTCCAATCATCGAGGTCTGGAAGGCAAAATTGCAATGTTAAACTGCCAATGGCACATTGCGTCGCTTTGAATTCGGCTCGGTGGGATTGTGATCACAACTGTGTACCAAGTGTCAGTTCGTTTGCGGCTTCGCAAAAAAGTCAGGACCTGCCACCGGCGTGTCCGGTGGGAATCGCGGTGGTTGCTACAAAACCCGCACCCCCGCCGAGTCATTAGCGTTGCTTATTGAAACAATAAAAATCTTTAGTTTCCATTATTCGACATTGCTGCCTATAATGCGCGCACTTTTGGTCAACTGCATCAGGCTGCTTTCCTTTTAAGATCCTAGTGGGTATTTGGGGGGCCCTTACTGGTTTCATTGGCCCTTGGTCTGCGATGAAACAAACCCTTCGCCTTTTGTCCCTCGCCTTTCTCGCTCCTGCGTTGGCGCTGGTTGCGCTCAGCACCGCGCAAACGATCGCAAGTCGTGGCACTTCAGATTCATACGACCTTGTTATCACCAACGCGCGCATTGTTGACGGTAGTGGCAACCCTTGGTTCCGTGGCGATGTCGCCATCAAGAACGGTCGAATAGTGCGCGTGGGACGCATCAATTCAGCGATCTCAAATCACACGATTGATGCTGGTCAGAAGATCCTGGCCCCGGGATTCATAGACGTCCACACTCATGTCGAGTCGATTTTCAACCTTCCCGAAGCGGAAAATTTTGTCCGAATGGGTGTAACCAGCCTGGTCACTGGAAACTGTGGCTCATCATCCACAGATGTCGCACAGTTCCTGCGGCAGACTCAGGACCGTCCGCTTGCTGTGAATCTCGCAACTCTGGTCGCGCACGGCTCGGTGCGCCGGAAAGTCATCGGACTTGCAGATCGCGCACCCAACGCTGATGAGCTGAGGCAGATGGAACGGATCACACTCGGATTAGTTCGTGACGCGCGCTCGCGCGGTTTGATGGTCACGGTTGACCAATACGCGTACACTGCCAGCTCTACCTCTCTGGATTCGCGTCTGCCCGGTTGGTTGAGAGCGGATGGTGCGGAAGAGGGAAGAAAACGCCTTGCTGATCCGGCCACACGCGATCGCGTAATGGTTGAGATGAAAGGGGGTCTGAAACGCAATGGGTTTAAAGATTACTCATATGCAGTCGTCGCCAGTTACCAATCAGACAAATCTTTCAATGGAAAGTCGATTGCCGAGATAACCAAGCTCGTTCGGCGTAAGAAGGACGTTAAGAGTCAAATCGAGCAGATCATTGCGATGTACGAGGCCGGCGGAGCGAGTATGGTCTATCACGGAATGAGTGAAGACGATATTCAGCGAATCATGCGCGAGCCCTTCACGATGATTGCTTCAGACAGTGGCGTGAGGCGGCCGGATGAGAGTGTTCCGCACCCGCGAGGTTATGGGAACAATGCGCGAGTGTTGGGTCACTATGTCCGTGAGTTGAAACTAATCTCACTCGAAGATGCGATTCGCAAGATGAGTTCACTCCCCGCGCAGACTTTTGGTTTTCGGGATCGAGGGATGGTACGCGAGGGATTCGCGGCAGATCTGGTCTTGTTCGATGACCAGATCATCTCCGATCGCGCCACGTTCACAACACCGCATCAATTTCCGGATGGTATTCACTTGGTCGTGGTCAACGGAAGTGTTGTTTTGGAACAAGATCAGATGACTACCTCCCGTCCTGGCATCGCACTGCGCGGGCCGGGATATGCGGGAACTTTGTAACTGCACCCCTGGAAGGTTAATTATGAGTAGGAGGCGTTCGATGAGTACCCCAAATCACCACTTTCTATCGTTCTTGTTTCTTATTGCAATGATCGTCGGCTGCGGAGGGCTCGCTACAGCCCAGACTGTCACTGGAACCTTGCAAGGCACGGTAACAGATTCGAATGGCGCCGTAGTGTCGGGCGCCAACGTTGTAATACGGAACGTGGAGACCGGACAGGAGCGTACCTTGAGTACGACCGATGATGGACTTTACTCCGCACCCTTCCTGCCCATAGGCCGCTACTCCGTCGTCATCTCAGCGTCGGGCTTCACTTCGGTTACCCAGGAAAACGTCGAAGTTGGTTTGAATCAGACACGCGTCATCAACATCGTTTTGAATCCGAGCACTGTTACTGAGGCGGTTCAAATCGTTGCGGACGCGGCTCCCATTAACACTACGAACGCCGAGATCAAAGGGTCACTTAATAGTCAGGAGATTCTCGATAAGCCCACCTTTAATCAAAGTAACTTTCTGACTCTGGCCGAGACGTTTACCGGCTTTCAAGAGAACCCCACATCCGGACAGAACAATCCGACGGCCTCATCAGGTTCCTCGATAAACTTCAACGGTACTGGAACACGTGGCGCGACATTTCAAATAAACGGAGTGAACAACGACGACTCTTCAGAGAATCAGAATCGACAAGGGGCTTCACTTTCAACGATCAAAGAGTTTCAAGTCATCACCAACAATTTTACTGCTGAGTTTGGTAGGGGGTATGGGGCAGTCGTTCTGGTCCAGACGAAATCCGGGACTAACAATTTCCACGGCGACGTCTATTGGTACCACAACAGCAGCGCGCTCAACGCGACTGCCAACATTTTTACACCCGGCCTCAAAAAGCCAGTCAATCGCCGCAACCAATATGGGTTCACGAGTGGCTTTCCGATCTCCAAAAACCGATTGTTTGGGTTTATCAACTTTGACGAGGTGCGAAACAGCGGTGCCGGCGGCTACACGAGGGACGTGTTTCTGGCGAAAGAACGCAACCCCGCGAACTGGTTTCTGCAGACACCCTCCAATGACACACCGGAAAATCGGGCGTTCATCCAATCGGTGATTGATCGCTTTCCACCTGATTTGGTGCCAAACGACCCACGCAGCATTCGTACTTTTGTTGGGGCAGTAGGGTTTGATCGGCCACTTAAGGATTACTCTGGTCGTCTCGACTGGAACCCGCGCGACGCCGATCAAGTCGTTGGGCGCTGGCAGTACACCCGACAGGTCTTTGACAACGAAGACATCATCATCGGGGAGACGACCAAGCAGAACAACAAACAGCAAAATATCGGCATTACATGGACGCACTTATTCTCAGACAGGACTGTGGGTGAATTTCGGTATGGTCTCGGGCTGCGTACGACATTAGTCGGTATCAAGGGCGGCAACGATACCCCAATCATCCGTTTCGCTGGCACCCCTGTCGCCGGTTCCATTATCGGCAACGCTGGACAGTTTCCAATAAATCGTTGGCAGACTGACCATCAAGTCGTCTACAACGTTTCTACGCTGATTGGTGGCAACCACTTCTTAAAGGCAGGTACCGATATCCGGCGTCAACGGCTAGATGATGTGGCTGATAACAACTCCCGAGGCTTCTGGAATTTCTCAGCCACATGCAACGGCGTGACCTATCGCGACCCAAATACTATAAGTGCTACGAATCCTCTCGGGGTCACATCACCCTATTACGCGTTTTTGAATGGTTGCATCAACGCATTTACAAAGGGCTATGGCCCATTCTTCCTCGAGAACCGTATCAATGAGTCGAACGTTTACGTTGAGGATAACTGGAAGATCAGGCCTAACTTAACGTTGAACCTTGGGGCGCGTTATGAGTATGTCGCTGCTCCTGAAGAAGCAGCGGGTCGCGTTGATTATGGATTTGGGGCCGACAAGAACAATATCGAACCAAGACTTGGGTTTGCCTGGAGCCCTGATTTCGAGTCCGGATTTCTAAGGTCCTTCTTCGGAGGTGTTGGGGATTCTTCCATCAGGGGTGGGTATGGCATCTATCACGGCCGCATCTTTCAATCAGTGTTTTCGCAATCAGGCGCCACGGTTCGTTTTAATCCGCCCAATGCCATTCTCCTTGCCGGTTCGGGTGCACCCACTGCCAGATTTGATCCGACGAATCTGACAGATCCCACGAACGGGTTTGTATTCATTCCGGGTCCCCAGACTACGCGGACGGGCATCACAAAAATCGATCCGGGCTTGGAAATGCCTTATACACAACAATGGAACCTGAGCTTTGAACGTCAGTTGCCATTTACTTCCTCTTTGCGTATTAGCTACACGGGAAATAGAGGTATCGGACTGCTGCGGTATGCTCTGGATAACCTTCCTTTACATGATTCGAGTGGCGTGCTGGTGCCAAACCATCCTAACAACGCGCCGGCGGTGCTCTACACGGCTGCTAATCGGGGTCCCGGTGATCCGCGCGCGTTTGACGTAAGAGGCCAGGTAATCCGTCCTGCCGCAGATATAGCTTGCGCCGGAACTGGGTTACCAAACGTCCCGACGACCTCGTCATGTCTGGTGCCGGTGCCATTGGGCAATCTGGAATACAGTCTTCGAGTTCCTCGTACAAACGAACGCCGGCCGGATGGCGTCTTCACCACAAACCTAACAGTCGCCAACGCTTCCTGGAGCTATTATCACGGGTTGCAACTCGAGTGGGTTAAGCGATTGAGCAACAATTTTAATTTCCAAGCTGCGTACACCTTCAGCAAAGCGCTGGACACCACATCCGAAGCCACATTCGTCGGTGCAGGGGATTCAAACCAGACGGGTAACAATGCCCGAGCGGTGCGTGGACCATCACGCTTTCACACTCCGCATCGGTTTACTCTATACGGCACTTACCGTACTCCGTGGTTTAGTAATGATCGAGGGTTTTTGGGACAGACTCTTGGGGGATGGCAATTCTCGGCGGTTGTAAAACTCGCAAAAGGAACACCGTTCACAGTCACAACTACCGGTCTTGATTTGAATCTCGATGGCTTTTCAGAGACACGCCCAGTACTCCTCGACCCGTCGGTCTTAGGTCGCAGTATCAGTAATCCAAGTACGTCAACAACGGACCTGCCCCGAACTGCTTTTCGCACCCTAGCCACGACGGACTTCAATACCGCAATACTCGGGCGAAACACTTTCTTCGGTGACGGTGTCAGGACGGTAGATTTTGGATTACAGAAAAACTTTCCGCTGCCATGGGAAAGCCACCGACTCTTACTGCGCGCCGACCTTTTCAATGCTTTTAACCACGTACAATATGGTTTCCCCACCACTGATATCACTAGCGCCAACTTCGGTCGCATTCTCGGTACTCACTCGCTGTATTCTCCTCGAGTCATACAGTTCGCGCTGCGGTACCAGTACTAGTCGTTTGAACTCAGAGGCGGGCGTCCGTCGCCCGCCTCCTCACGGATAGAGCCAGGTATTAATGAGCTTTCCCATTAGCGGTAATTTTCTGACACTGGTTCTCATTCTCACCTTCTTGATCCTTCCCACTCGCGGATACTCCCAACAGAACACTTCAAATTCACCGGGCGAAATACGTGCGCTCTGGGTCGTTCGCACCACCCTCACGTCGCCCGAAAAGATCCGCGCGATGGTAGCCGCGGCCAAAACCAATGGCTTTAATACACTCATCGTTCAAGTACGCGGTCGCGGCGACTCTTATTACAAATCCAAGCGAGAGCCGCGCGCAGTTGAACTCAAGGATCAGCCCGTCACATTCGACCCACTTGCGGTAACCATCTCTGAAGCAAGACAGCATGGACTTAAAGTCCATGCCTGGCTGAACACGAGCCTACTGGCTAACCTGGATGCATTACCGACCGACCCGCTTCACGTCTTCAACAAACACCCGGATTGGCTTGCCGTACCGCGGCCCGTTGCTGCAGAACTCTATTCAATGTCGCCTCGTGATGAGCGGTATCGCTCTCGGATCGTGGAGTGGTCTAAAGCAAACCGAGCAGAATTGGAGGGGATATACACCAGTCCTGCCAAATCAAAGGTACGCGATCACATTTACAACATTTGGCTCGACGTGCTGAAGTCATATGACGTCGATGGTTTACATTTCGATTATGTAAGGCTTGCCAGCCCCGATTTTGATTACAGTCGAACCTCGCTCGAGCAGTTTCGGAAATGGTTGCAGCCAAGGCTTTCACCATCCGAGCGGCGTGACTTAAAACTTGCTTTGAAAGACGACCCTCTGGCGGCGACGGATAAATATCCGCAGCAGTTTGCCGGGTTTCAACGCGAGCAGATCACTAATGTTGTGGCTCGCATCTATCGAGGTGTTAAGAAACGCAAACCGCAGGTGACTGTGTCGGCGGCAGTCTTCGCCAACGAGGAGAACGCTTACACGCGCAGGTTTCAGGATTGGCGACGCTGGCTGGCCATGGGAATTCTGGATGTCGTTTGCCCGATGGCTTATTCGACGGATACTGCGATATTTCAGAGACAGATAGAGATCGCAGTACAGTCAGCACACGCCGCCGGGAAACAGGTTTGGGCGGGAATCGGTGCGTACCGCATCCCGGCGGAATCCACGGTGGAAAAAATCCAGGTGGCACGCAAACTCGGCTCGGACGGGATTATTTTGTTCTCTTATGACTTCACTGCAAGGCCGAGCGAACTGAACCCCACTGCTGATTATCTACAACGGGTAGCTCGCGGAGCATTCGAAACACCTCAAGGTTCGCCCTGAACCAACATCGACATTGTAAAGGCGAGCGAGACGCAGCTACGCTCTTAGGCGCGAGACTGGTGACGTCGGAGGCGATCCTACGAAACCAGACTAACTAACACTGAAAGGACTTAAGAGGTTAACTTTCGAGACCTCTTTTAGTGCCGTTTAGTGTAATTTCGTGGATCAGGTCATTTCGCAGATCAATCTGGCTGGAACTGAAATCAGATGTTAACTGATGATACACCACAACCAGAGCTGGTTTTGGAGCATGCGCGGATAGTTTTGCCTGACCGAGTTCTTGCGGACAGTGCAGTTGAAATTGCGAACGGCAGAATCCTGCGAATCGGCTCGGTCTCCAAACCTCAAACAGGCGCCGAACGCTATGACCTCAGCTCGCTAACTCTCTTTCCTGGTTTTATAGATGTCCACATTCATGGCGCCGTCGGCTTTGATACTCTCGAGGCTACTGGTAAGGAACTGCAAACTGTTTCTCGTGCTCTTTTGAATAGTGGAGTAACTGCGTGGATACCAACTCTTGTTCCGGCGCCAGAAGAAAAGTACGCATCTGCAATTGAGGCGATCGATGAAGTTGTCACGCAGCAGCAGTCGGACGATGAATATGGATTAGGAGCGCGGGTTCTAGGCGTCCACTATGAGGGACCATTCGTCAACGAGTTGCAATGCGGCGCACTGCGAACCGCACACTTCAGGACGTTTGTGACGCTGGAGGATATGGCGAGTTTGCCAGTTCCTGGTGCACCCGGCCTGGTAAAGTTAATGACTGTGGCCCCGGAGATAAATGGTGGCACTGAGTTGATCGGCGAACTCGTCAAACAAAACTGGATTGTCTTGATTGGTCACACACGCGCTGACGTACCAACGCTCGATCGTGCGTATGCAGCAGGCGCTCGGCACATGACCCACTTTATGAATGCGATGGCGCCGTTTCACCATCGAGCGCCCGGACCAATCGGATGGGGATTGAATCATGATGGGGTAACGTGCGATATCATTGCGGATGGCGTCCATTTAGACCCACTGATACTGAAGCTCCTAATTCGAGTTAAAGGTGCGGAGCGCTTAGCACTCATTAGCGATGCGATAGCAGCTGCCGGAATGGGCGACGGGGACTACCAGATTTGGGGTGAGACAATTAGCGTTAAGAACGGTCGTACGCAAAATGCACGCGGTAGTATTGCGGGCTCTGTTATCACGATGGCGGAAGCGGTAAAGACTTTGATGTCACTCGGGGTTTCCGAGATCGAATTGGCAAGAATGGCCGCGACAACCCCCGCGCGACTAATCCGCTTAGATGACGCAGGTATCATTGAGGAAGGGAAGCGGGCAGATCTTGTGGCAGTCGATAATGAAGGAAATATGAAATTCACCGTTTTGGGTGGCCGAATCGTGCCAGTGTGACTCCCGTAGAGACTCGAACAGACCCGGCTATAACGGCTAGCGACTGCTCTGCGTTACGAAAACGATCGCAATCGCAGGAGAAAAAATGGCAGCCGCACCGGAGGAGCGCAAAACACAGAAAATTGCAGTTAGCGCTGAGTTGTCGAGGAAACAGATCTGGCAAGTCCTTGGAGCTTCAAGTGCCGGAACGGTCATCGAGTGGTACGACTTTTATATCTTTGGAAGCCTCGCCACGACCATCGCTCCGCTTTTCTACCCACCGGGGAACGATACCTTCGCTCTGATTGTCAGACAGATTGGGTGGGCCGCACCAATCGCGCTAATCACATCCGAATAATGCAGGGGCTGGCTCTTGGTGGTGAGTACGGCGGCGCCACCGTCTACGTTGCTGAGCACGTTTCCCGATGAAAGCCGCGGATTCTACACAAGCTTCATACAGATTACCGCCTCACTTGGGTTGTTGATATCTCTCGCGGTTGTGCTGGGGTTACAGAACGCGATGAGCCCGCAGACATTTGCGGCAGACAGTTTTGTTGCTGGTTGGCGCATTCCCTTTGTGCTGTCCCTCTTGTTGGTGGTCGCATCGCTGTACATTCGGTTGCGAATGAAAGTTCACTCAGGTGCTATTTGTAACCATGGTTTACGCACCAATCGCTGCCTATCTGGTGGAGGCCTTTCCAGCGAAGATCCGGTACACGTCAATGTCACTTCCTTACCATATTGGAAATGGAGTGTTTGGTGGCTTACTGCCAACGGTGGGACTCTTTGCGTGTGCTTTACACGGGCAATATCTACGCAGGGTTGTATTACCCAATGATAGTGGCAGCCATCACATTCATTGTTGGTTCACTACTGTTGCGTGAAACTAACCACACTCGGATGTGGGATGAGTTCAACGAGACAGTTCCAAATGAGCGACCCTTGTAAATGCTAGCCCTGGAAGTATTCACCGACTTGAGCACTTATGATCTATAGCCATAACACTTCCTCCCCTGGTCGCTTTATTGGTCATTTGAACAGCGCTTTCCATTGAGACACCGGCTCTCGCTGCACGCGACATTGTCAACCTCAGTTTCGCCCCAGATTGCGGTTCCCTCTAAATAAATTCACCGCAAGCACAATGGCCGCCGCCACGAGCAATAAGTGAATCAAGCTGGTGGTCACAAAGCCGCCATAGAACCCGACCAGCCAAAGCAGAAGTAACACTACAAGAATTGTCCACAACATAATCACCCTCCCTCACCGCCGAAATGTTCCGATTCTTGAATAAGTCCGGTTGCCACCACAATGAGCGCGGAAAACAGACCCGTCTGTGCGCTAGGCCACATATGTAAGCAAGTCCTTGCTATGTGGTTGAAGAGTTTCTCTGACTTCCGGTAAAATTTCCCAGCCCCGCTCGCTATTCACTTGGGTCATAGATTCAGCCATGTCTAGATTCTTACGTACGCTTGAGCCTGGTGAAAACAGACTGCTTGCCGCTCTTCCACACGACGAGTACGCTCGCCTGCTTCCACAACTACAGCAAGTTTCTTTTGCTCTCGGTGAAGTTGTTTATGAGTTCGGTGGCAAACTAGATTATGTCTATTTCCCAACGAGCTCGATCGTATCCCTGCTCTACACGATGGAAAACGGTACCAGCGCTGAGATGGGTCTCACGGGAAATGACGGTGTGGTCGGGATTGCCCTTTTCATGGGCGGGGGCACAATGCCCAACCGTGCGGTCGTACAGAGTGCCGGCGGCGCGATCCGGATGAAGGCTAAGGTGCTGCAGAACGAGTTCGCGCGGGGTGGTGAATTCCAACACTTGCTGCTGCGCTATACGCAGGCGCTGATTACCCAGATATCCCAGACGGCGGTTTGCAATCGTCTTCACTCAGTCGAGCAGCAACTTTGCCGCTGGTTGTTGCTGAGCCACGATCGAGTGAAGGCGGACGAGTTGATCATGACCCAGGAACTAATTGCTGACATGTTGGGGGTTCGGCGCGAGGGGGTTACTGTGGCCGCCGGTCGCCTCCAGGATGCTGGAGCGATCAGTTATACGCGCGGCCATATCAAGATTCTCGACCGAGAGAGGCTCGAACTTACTGTCTGCGAATGTTACCGGGTAGTGAAAGATGAGTTCGATCGGTTGTTAGGATAGCCCAGATGATTTTTGCTAAAGAACTAAGGACTACTTGTGTTTTCTTCACGCTAGATCAGCTGAAACGAAAAATACAGATGTGTTTTATATGTGTGGTAAAGCACAGACGCGCATTTCCACTTGGTCCAACCTATTGATATTCCTTAATACTGGGAGGCAATATGCTAGTGAATCCCCTATCACGGGCCCTTTGTGTAGACGACGATGAAGAATCTCGTGAGATGTTGAGCGCTCTACTGAGTTACTTGCGAATTGAAGTACAGGCTGTCTCCACCGCGGCCCAGGCCTTATCTTTGATTCAGTCAGAACGCTTCGAAATGTATCTGCTGGACGCGTGGCTGCCTGATCGTGACGGTTTTGAACTCTGTCGCGAGATGCGTGGATTTGACGCGCATACACCCATCCTTTTCTTTTCAGGCGCGGCCTATGAGGCTGATAAGACGAAGGGAATTGAGGCAGGAGCCAATGCCTACGTGGTCAAGCCCGATGTTGACGGTTTGGTAGAGAGCATCACCCGATTAATACCTTCTGCGGCACGCTTGGCCGCCTAATTAATTCACGGGAAAAGTCTTTGCGCCGAACAATGTAATATTCTTGAGACGTGTGACGCACGCCTACCCTTTCATTATGAGAAAGAGGAGATTTATGAATTCAGGTCAATCAGAAAGCAAGATCCGCAGCGTTATCCTGATGTTGTAACGAAGGAATCAAGGAAGGTCGCAAAGACCGCGAGCAAGGCAGAAGTCCCAACTACCAGGACTCTGATGCCTACGAGAAAGCCACGAAGGACTACAGTTCACGTTTCGGTGACCGCGAACTCTACCGCCGTTATTTCCATGATGGATTTGAGACGGGCTATTCTGACGGGTATGGCCAGTGGGTCGGTAATGACGATCGAGACCGTGACCGGGACGATCGACGCGGCAATAGACGGCGCGGTCGCAATTGGGATAGCTATGACAACTTTGGAGGGTCCTTTCAGTTGCGACAAACCGCTCTAAACGCGGGCTACAATGAGGGTATCAAGCAGGGACGTAAGGATCGCAACAAGCGAGATAGCTATGGTTACCAGTAGTCAATCGCTCCAACGCTGAGCAAGCTCACCAAATACTTCACAGTTTGTTTTCAAACTAAACGATCGGCTCAGGCAGCCTTTGGGGTTTTCTTCAGCAGACGAATAAAAAGATCTCTTAACTGGTTGAAGTTATCGGGTCGGGTAACATATACGTTTTGGCCCATCGCGACCTCATCACCCTCAGCAATCTCTTGGTCGCAGAAGACCACCACCGGAACATCTTCTCCCACTACGGCGCAGTCCCGGATGGCCCGTGCGGCGACAATGACTTCCCCCGGGGATCCAGCCAGACTTACGAGGATGAGATCGGGTCGCCTTAGTTGAGCGCTCTCGACTGCGTCTTGTTGATCTCTGGCGACTGCCACCCGATAACCGTCCGCCTTGAGGAGTTTTTCAATGCCGTCGCGCGTTTCGTGGACGTCTTCTACAACCAGGATGATTGGGCGATTGCCATCTTCGGTGTTCATTTTAATGTGCCCGCTAAACCTTGTTGTGCCTACCTCTTCTACAATTTACGAAAGAAATGCACCGGAGTCGGTGCGTAAACACACATATGCGAAAGGCTGTAGCGTTGGGGGACTTGTACTGACCGCCTTATGTGGGGAAGCGCACATACAGCATCGATCATATGGATTATGTTTTGTTAAATGTGAGTGTTTTGTGGAGGGCAGGCATTTAAGTTGAGCGGTTGAAACCCGTTAGACAGCAACGCAAAGGTCCTCTCTTGCATCTCAGTTTCAGTTATTCCTTCTCTCGCGCATCAACGGTGATGCGCCCGCGCTCATGAAAAGCACGGCGTTTGGATAGTTCGAGAGCAGGCCGTTTTCCAACACGTAGAAGTCGCTCAATTGGGCATCCGAATACTCGTTCCTTCGCTCGGTTCCGTTTCGTCGAAGCACACCTGGTTCAAAAGCTTCTCTTTTTACTCCTACACAGGAGAGGTACACAAAAACATGTCTATGAAACTTTATGTCGGCAATCTCTCGTTCCAAACTTCGAGCGAAGACTTGCAGCAACTGTTCTCGCAAGCGGGAACAGTCCAATCAGCAACCGTTATTGAAGATCGCGAAACAGGTCACTCAAGAGGCTTCGCATTCGTGGAAATGTCTTCCAAAGAGGAAGGCAACGCAGCGATTCAGCAGTTCAACGGCCACGAGGTCGGTGGACGAGCATTAAACGTCAACGAGGCCAAACCTCGTGAAGATCGCGGCGGAAACCGCGGCGGCTTTGGTGGGGGACGAAACGGTGGGGGACGCAGCTACGGCAGCAGTTCTCGGTACTAATCAACCCGCTCCGGCGACTCTTTAACAGCGGCCTCCGGCACGAGTATTCGTTCCGGAGGCATTTTCTTGCGCAATATCATGGCTAACGTTTTCCAATCTAATCAGGCGAGCGTCGATAGACGGTTCGCGCCGGAGGTACAAATGAAAGTGAAGCAGGAGAATTCAACGGAAAAGCAAATACACTTGGTTGGCGAGAGAACCGATAAACTATGCGCGAAGTGCCAGGAGGAACGTGGTCACATTGTCAGCGCTATCAATAAGCGCGGCCAGGTATTGCGCGTGAGCTGCCCCAAGTGCGGCACCACCAGCACGTTTAAGCTGAGTTCACGCACATCCCCGCGTTCTTTGCAGACTACATCCCCTTACGACCGGACCCGTACGTACCGAGCCGGACAGACCATGTTGCATACGACTTACGGTGAGGGGGAAGTGACTGCGCTTATCGAACCGCGAAAGATTGACGTACTCTTTCTTGACCGCGTGCGTCGCTTGATTCATGCGCAGGGTTAGCGTTTATAAACGATCTTGCGACCAACAAAATCTGGAATTGTTCCGAAGGTGAAGTTTACTAAGATTTTATCGTCAACCCTTGCGACGCCGCTGCGACGCCTGCTTTTCCTTATTGAGTGAGAACACGTCTCCAGGCTGACATTGAAGAGTGGTGCATAACTTTTCTAAGGTGTCAAAGTTGATTCCGAGCGCACGGCCCTTCTTCAGCCGCCACAGTGTCGTATGACTAATGCCCGTCTCTTTGGACAGCCAGTAGAACGTCCTGCCACGCTTCTCGAGTAGTTGATCAATGTGAATCCTTAACATGGTGCATGTCTCACCCCCACTATTTACCACATCCAGGACCCTACTGTACACGAAATATATTTTACACTTGACATATACTGACAGGAAGCGTAGGGTTCTCGTGAATCGAGTCCGCTTACTCCCTTCTCAGCTCCTCTGGAATTTATCCAGACTATCTGAAGTCCCACAGCCTACATCGAGGAGCAAAAAAATGTTTGGAAGACAAGTCACTTTAAAGCTTAAGGCTAATGCCGCCCCAGAATTTACTCGCATCAACGAAGCCGAAATTCTCCCCATCCTGCGGAAGCAGAAGGGATTCCGCGATGAGACGACTTTTGTTGCACCCGAACGCTCGGAAGCAATCGCTAATAGTTTCTGGGATTCACAGGCCGATGCCGATTCTTACAGCCGCGCGGCATATCCAGAGGTGTTGAAGACACTTGCAAATGTGATTGAAGGAACGCCGATGATAAAGACGTTCGAGTTTGCCAGCTCAACATTTCACAAGGCCAATGCTGCAAAGATCGCGTGAAGTTTCTGATTGCGAAAAGGGCGGACTCGAGTCCGCCCTGATCATTTCAACTTGATAAGGCTAAAGAAGTTTTTGGGATCTAGGGAGAATAAGTGATCAATCTTTATATCAACGAACGACGCGTTGGAGATGTCACCGTGCTGGATCTGAAGGGCCGGGTACGAGTTGGAGGCAGCGCGTTAGCGCTGCATAAAGCCATCCGATGTCTGGTTGAAGAAGGCAAGACTCAAATTCTATTGAATCTTTCCGGGGTCGTGCACATTGATTCGAGCGGATTAGGTGAACTTATCTCCAGCCACGTCACTTTGAACAACAGAGGCGGGGTAATCAAACTGGCCCATCTTACGGAACGGCTACAGAACCTGATGATGATCACCAAGTTGCTGACGGTCTTTGATGTTTATGATAACGAGGCAGAGGCACTTGCGAGCTTTAGTGGCGACGTTCTGAGAGTGGTCGAGCCGCAACCTTTTTTTGTTTAGAGAAGGCGTCCGCTTGAGGTTACCAGGATTGAGGATCCCGCCTCTCTTGGCGTCAATCTCGTGAAAGATTATGAAAAACGAAACCAGTCTCGACCAGGAGCATTGGGCGTTCATAAACGACTGGCGGTTACCTGATCAGCGGGATGACCGGCAGCAGATGAGAGCTTCCGTTCTGGTCCCTGTCGGCTCACCAGCTGCCCGACGAGCGCTTGCCCGGCAATCTCATCAGATCAACTACAAGGTATGGTCTCAGGAAAGGCATGAATAACAAGAACTACGATTCTTGATCACCCGAAGTGAGTGAAAGGCCAGTGACCACGAACAACACAACAGATAAAACCTTCGCCTTTAGGTTTATAGAAACTGACCTAAGCGTTCAGCTCGAACTGACGAATATTTCGAGGCAGACTGTTAAGTCGATCGACATTCTCACCATCTTTCTTAAGAATGAAAACGCCAGTGACGGTCCTTCGCAGGTGCATATAAGATTCAAGACCATTGAATGCATACAGGCTCTGCAGCATTTTGTACTCCCTCACACCACCTGGATTGATGGCAAACCAGTTGGCAGCGACCGCGATCAATTGAGTCGCCTTAAGGGCATTACAGGCGAACCGAACCCTTATGTATTGGATATTTCCTGGCAAGACGAAGAAGAGAAGATGCGCTTTCAACGTATACCGCTGGGCCAAGTCAGCTTGGCACTGCCTTAGCAATGAACCTGCCCGGAGCGACTGACCTACATGAAAATTTGTGAATTGTGTTTACACAGTTGGCGAGGTGAGTGCAGTCTTGACCTCAGAATCCCATCGGGTATGAGTTGCCGCGAGTTTGCTCCCGGGATTGAAAGATTTTGCTCGGATCCAAAGGATTTCGTCGATTCAAGGCAGGTCGTCGAAATGGCTACGTACTTTGGCCTGAAGAAGAGCGAGCTAAAGAAAGTTGCTGAAATGGCCGTTCGAGAACAGCGGTATAAGCAGCCCGGTTAGTTTGGTTTAAATCGCTAGGAAGATAACAAGCTCATTGCGAGTCTTGAGTGTTAACCCCACGATTGAATGGCAGTAGTCAGTCGTCGAGGAATAGTTGGAAGATAGAGATGAAAATGACCAATGACAAAGAGAAACGCTGTCATTGGTAAATAATCACTCTCTCCGGCCTACTGTCCGATTGGTGGATCGGTGGCGGTGGCCGGTTGAGTAGCGTTCACGTGAATCGTATTGGTATTCGAGTCGAGATAGTAATGGTTCTTGCCGGTCGCCCCGACGCCTTCCGTCACTTGCGGATCGGCGTTCACAGAATAGCCGGGTTGGGTAGTTGAGGATTTGGGGATCACCTTCATCGTAAACTTATAGCCTTCGACGACTGGTTCTCCACCAGCGAATCGGGTATCCAACAGATTCTCTTTTAGCATCTCTTCAAACGTGCCAAACGTGCTCCGCTGGTGAGCGTTGTAGTAGAGCATCTGCTGCTCAGCAATGGTTCTTAGGGTTTTGATAGCTGCCGCTTCGTTCGCCGACCTTACAGCTGCGCGCCAACCTGTAACACCAACAGCTATGAGAATGCCGATAATGGCAATTACGATCATCAACTCAATCAGGGAGAAACCTCTCTGGCTCCTCATGTTTCGTCGAAGGGGTCTCATAAGTTCACCTCAAAAGAAATCACGCACTTCTCCGCTGTCGGTTCCAAGATCTGGGGCTAAATCGCGAAATCCGGCTGGTTCCAACAGCGTGTAGTTTACTACAAGCCACCCGGAAAAGAGGAAGAGGGGAAGAGGGGAAAAGGGGAAGAGGGAAAAGGGCGTTTCAGTTTCCCTTTTTCCCTCTTCCCCTCTTCCCCTTCCCTCTGGACTGGGTTTCTCCAGATGCGGTGTTTTGGCGTAGCATGTAGAATGCCTAACGAACTTCGAATCAGAACATCGGGAAGAGTAACTTGTGAGACGTATCGAGCCCATAAATAGACCAGCAGCGCACGGAGCGTTGACTGCCGTTCACCAGATTAGACAGCTTCAGTTCGCAGTAGAAACCGTGATTAAGGGAAAGCCTGAAGCGGTGCGCTTGGCGATTGTAACGCTCATCGCCGGAGGCCACCTGTTGGTCGAGGACGTGCCCGGGGTTGGCAAGACGACGCTGGCACACGCGCTGTCACGTGCCCTTGACTGCTCATTTCAGCGCATACAGTTCACATCAGACCTGCTGCCTTCCGATGTGATAGGTCTCTCTGTCTACAACCAGCACACTGGAGTCTTTGAGTGGAAGCCGGGCCCGGTTTTCGCCAATGTCATATTGGCGGACGAGATCAATCGCACAACCCCGAAAACACAGTCTGCGTTGCTTGAGGCCATGGCTGAACGCCATGTCACCGTCGAAGGCGTTACGCATAGACTCCCGGCCCCGTTCATGGTCGCCGCAACCCAGAACCCCATCGAGCATCACGGCACTTATCCGTTGCCAGAATCCCAGTTGGATCGTTTCATGCTCCGCATAAGGATTGGCTATCCAGGAATTGAGCACGAAAAGGAGATTCTGCGCGATCGTGAGACGAGTGACCCACTTGACGATTTGCAACCAGTCATGACTGGAGGTGAAGTGGTTGAGCTGCAGAAGCAGGTTTCTGAAGTCACTGTTGATGAGGCGTTGGTTGAATACCTGATGCGCATTGTGGCTGCTACCCGGGAATCAGAGATGCTCGACCTGGGAGTCAGCCCACGTGGCACACTTGGCCTCTTTCGCGCCGCCCAGGCTCTGGCCCTCACCGAGGAGCGCAACTACTGCATTCCCGATGACATCAAGAGATTGGTCCTGCCAGTTTTCGCTCATCGGATTCTGGTGAGTTCGCGTTTCTCCTCTTCGATGCGGCGCAGTGAAGAAGCAGAAGCTGTGTTGCAGGAGATTATGAAGACGGTCAGTGTTCCGCTATAAAATGTCTAAAGCGCTCTGTCTCCTCAATTACAACAACTGTCAATGAGCAGATCGCCTACATCGGATTTGTCGTCGCATAAATGGAGAACGGCAATCTTGGGCGCGATGCTGGTCATAGCTGGCCTCGGCGCGGCGTTGGTCACGGTCTTCGCTCGACAGAACAACGACAGCACTCTGGCTGGCGCCGCTGCGCTCTTCTCACTTCTTATTGCCGCACTTTTAGCTGTCTTTGTCGTACCGCCCCTGGCGCGCTCAGCGCGGTCTGAAGTAAAGAACCTTGATCTCCCGCTGGAGGTGACAGCTGGAGGTGCAATCTTCGTTGTCATTCTCATGGTCGTCGCATTTGCGGCCTGGAATACCGGGAATAATCTTCTGTTTCTGGTGATGTCGCTCCTCGTGTCCACACTATTCGTGGGTGCGATAACTGCTCGCTCGTCTCTCCGCGATCTGATAGTCTCAGCGCGTTTCCCGGATCACATTTTTGCGGGTGAGCCGGCTCCAGTGATCGTCACGCTGCGGAATACAAAGCGCCTCCTGCCGTCCTTTTCAGTGACCGTTGAAGCTCGAGGACCCGCACCATCCGAGGACCTGCCGACCAGCCGCCGCAAACAGCGCCATCACAAGCGGGTTCTCGCTTACTTTGTTTACATTCCTCATCGTTCCGCAGCCGAACAACGGGTTGAACAGCTTTTTACGCAGCGCGGACACGTGTTGATAAATGGATTTGAACTCTCCACGCGATTCCCGTTCGGATTCTTCCGCACGCGCCGCCGGCTGCGAGCTCGCAATGTTGACATTGTGGTCTATCCCAAACCATTGCCGATAAGCGATGAACTCCACCTTTTACCGATCAATGCCGGACAAATGACTTCAGTTCGACGCGGTGCGGGGCATGATCTGTTTTCGTTGCGTGACTACCAACCAATGGATGACCTGCGTCACATCGACTGGAAGGCCACCGCTCGGGCGCGACGCCTTACTGTGCGTGAGTTCACGGCCGAGGACGAGAAGCGGGTTACTATTGTGTTAGACAACAACCAAACTGACACAGCAGATTTTTCAGAGAGGTTCGAGGCTGCCGTGGTCCAGGCAGCTTCTCTCGTCAAGCATTTCGTTGACGAAAGAGCGGAAGTCAGACTGGTGCTCGGCACGGAAGAAGGCAGGTACGGTTCTGGAACGGAACATCTTTACGAATGCTTGCGGCGTCTGGCCCACGTCACGCCGCAGCACGATCGTGTCCAAACTGATCTCTTAGGCAGTGCCGATGTTGACGATTTTGCGATCCTTCTGACTAGTTCGGCTCCTGGGTCGATCCCCTCAAGAGTGTGGCGATCTTCACACGTGATCTATTTCTAGTCTAACGAAGAACGAAGACCGAAGACAAAAGCGGAGGCGCGAGCTTGGCGCCCTTGCCTCCGCACTCCAAAAGGAGAGCATGTATTCGAAACGAACGGTTCTGCTGATTGGCGCGTGTTTTGTGCTCTCCGGCGCGACCGGGCTCATTTATGAGGTAATTTGGGTCCGCCTCCTCGGATTGGTGTTTGGAGCTACCACGCTCGCGATCAGCACCGTGCTGGCCGCTTTTATGGGCGGATTAGCGCTGGGAAGCGCGATCGCGGGACGTTGGGGTGCCTCGATCAAACGACCCTTTCGGGCTTATGGCTTGTTAGAGATCGCCATCGCGGTCTACGCGATCGCAGTGCCCTGGCTCTTCAGCGTCGTAGACAATCTCTACGCCTTTGTTTGGCAACAGTTTCAACCGGGGTTCTTCACCTTCAGCGTCTGGCGTTTTGTCCTCTCATGCATCATGCTGCTCGTCCCCACAACTCTGATGGGCGCTACGTTACCTATTCTTGCCGCTGCCCTCAAAAGATCCACCACCTACAAATCGGCCTCTGTCACACGTCTCTACACTTGCAATCTTGTAGGGGCAATAGGTGGAACCATAGCGGCTGGATTTTTTCTGCTGCCACATCTGGGGGCGCGGAATACGATCTACTTTGCCGCTCTGGTGAACGTGATTATTGGAATCGTGGCGTTATTAGTGGACCGCGACAGCACTGGGGTTCAGGCAAAGGAGATTGTTGTTGAGCTGGTTGCGGCGAAATGGGAAGAGGTGCTTGGTTCGAACAACAGAACGTTCTGGTACTTCGTCGCCTTTGTTTCGGGATTCGTAACCATCAGTACTCAGGTGGCATGGACGAGAGTGCTGACGATGGTAATTGGATCCAGTACTTATGCATTTAGTATCGTTGTGGCTCTGTTTTTGGTGGGCCTGTCCGCCGGCGCCTACGTCATTGGGCGCAAGGACTATTCACGACGATTGTTGCCGGCAATCCTCAGAATTGAGGCAGCTACTGCGGCAGGTCTGTTTCTCAGTTTGTTCATCATCAACCAGATCCCAAACCTGTTAGTAGAGCTCGGACTTAACCTAAACATTTCCAGCTGGCCTGCATTGTTGGCGCTGCAGGTAGCTATTGCTGCGCTACTCATTTTGTTGCCGGCGTTTCTGATGGGCTCCGTAATGCCACTGGTTCTGGTTTGGGCCAGCAATCGCCCTACGTCTGACGCGGTGCCGCTTGTAGGGCGTAGTTATGCCGTGAACACTGTGGGTGCCATTGTGGGCGCCTTCAGCACAGGTTTTCTTCTCATACCATTGCTTACAACGCGGTTCACTATCCTCTTTGCGGCAGGGCTCTGCTTGTTCACGGGTGGCCTCGCCTACAGGCCAAGGTCCGCAACTGCCGATTTGGATCTACGTCGCAGCTTAGCGGTGGGGGTTTCTGTTGTACTTGCGCTCGGGTTGTTTGTTATCTCACCCCAACTTCGTGTCGCGGATTTGTCTATCGGAGCGTACGACAGTCTCGTACGTGTCCTGGCCCGGACTAGAGAAGGTGTTCAGGAAGAGTCGAACCGTACTGGGTCTATGACTCATCAGTTGCTGATGTATGAAGAGGGTCCGACCGCTACCGTATCAGTGCGAAAAGACTGGGGCATCACCTCATTGGCGATTAATGGGCGCACAAACGCCTCCGACAGTGCCGACATGCCTACGCAGGTGATGTTAGGGCAACTTCCCCTATTGGTGGCCCCTGGTATCAAGAACTCACTTGTCGTGGGGTTTGCCTCGGGTGTAACCGTAGGTTCGATGCTGCAGTCGCCGATCGAATCGGTTGAGTGTCTGGAGCTTGAGCCCGCGACGATTCAAGCGTCTCGGTACTTTGAACACGTTAATAACCGGCCGTTAGACGACAAGCGGATGCGCTTGATAATCGACGACGCACGAACGTACCTGCGGGTGACAGACTCACGCTACGACGTGATCGTCAGTGAACCGAGCCATCCCTGGGTGCCGGGCGTGGCCAACCTCTTCACTCAAGAGTTTTTTGAACTCGGTCGCAGCAGACTGACGGATCAAGGCGTGTTTGCTCAATGGTTACAGATTTATCAACTCTCAAATGATAGTTTGCGATCAGTGCTCGCGACGTACAAATCCGTCTTTCCTCATGTGCTTGTGTTTCGTGTTGGAGGCGCAACGAAGGGAAAGGATCTCATTCTCCTTGGCAGCATGAGACCGCTGAGCCTGAACTTCATCAAAGAACGGTTAAGTGATGGACGCATCTCGGCGGAACTCACCCGAGTAGAGATGTCGAGTGAAGAGCAGGTCCAGTCATGGTTTGTCTGTGATGAGACGGCGTTGCTTCCGGCTGTGGCGGGAGCGCAAATCAACACCGATGACAACATGCACATCGAAACGACAGTTCCGCGTGAAGCATTTCTGCCAATGGTCCAGGTGAACTCTGATTGGTTGGAGCGGCTTTCGAAGTAAACGCGAGTTTGGCCGCCACTGAGACGCGTGCTCAATCAAATCCTACACCCGGCAGAAGTTGTGAAAATAATCGGATTCAGCCACAGATCTCACAGATACACGCAGATCTGAATAAGGATGATTGATAAAACGCTGCCGTTTTTAAGATTCTGATCCGTGTTCATCTGACGATATCTGTGGCTCATTAATTTTTTTCACAGCTTCTGCCGTGTGTAGGATTTAGTTGAACTTGTTTAATTGGACTGCAACACTCCCCAGATCCGTTCGGCTGCTTGTTCGCCGCTTCTGATGCAATCGGGAATGCCAACGCCGGAATACGCGTTACCCGCCAGCTCAAGTCCCCGAACACGCCTCGAGAGATCATGAATACGATCAACTCGTGCCTGATGCCCCACTTCGTATTGAGGCATAGACCGCTGCCACTTCGTGAGAGTAGTAAACAAGGGCTCGGCGGTAATACCTAACAATTCGTTTAGGTCGCGTTTCACCGGCGCGAGAATCTCTTGTGTCTCGAGAGCAAAAAACTCCGATTGCAAAGCGCCACCAACGAACGCGCGGAGCAGCACGTGGTCTTCAGGCGCTCTTCCCGCGAACTTGATGCTACTAAACGTACAGGCGATTACAGCGCGCCGCTCGATCGCTGGCACCACAAACCCAAACCCGTCCAACGCATGTGAGATATCCCGGCGCTTGTATGCAAGATTCACAGTGGCGGTGGACTCGTAGCCAATGTTGTCGAGTTCTGAGCTGAGTCTCGAATCGAAGTCCCGCAACAGAGAGGCAGCTGCGTAACTGGGCACAGTGATGCAAATGGCGTTAGCGGTTATCGTCTCTCCAGACGAGGTTCGTACATGCCACTTCGCGGTGCGCGCTATTGACAATGCCTTACTATCAGTCCGCACCAAATCGGTTGGCAGCCTCGCAGCCAGTGTATCAGTCAAAACCTGCATACCGCGGTCAAACGACAAGAACAAGCTGTAACGAGCCCCTGAGACCTCCGCACCTTCCTCTCTTTGTCTTCGCAATGCGCGTATGAGGCTGCCATGTTTGGACTCCATCTCGAGGAAGCGTGGAAACGTCGCGCGCAAGCTGAGCCGTTTGGGATCAGCTGTGTAGATCCCGCCGACCATTGGTTGGGCTATTCTTTCGAGTGCCTCCTGCCCCAGACGGCGTCTCACAAAGTCGGCCAAACTCTCATCGACGTCGCCATTCGACGCTCGCCTTGGGACCACGGTTTCAAGCAGGATTCGCGCTTTGCCACGCCAGGAAAAGATGTCGCTAGTGATCATGGGCCACAGGCGGGAAGGCGCCAGTAAGTGAAAACCCTTTGGCACGTTACATAGACGCCCTTTGCTGACAATGAAACTGCGACGGTACCTGGGGTTTGTTTGAGCCAATCGCGATTTAATTCCAATTCGTGCCGCGAGGTTTATCACTTCTGGTTTTTCTGAGAGAAAGGAATCTGGTCCGTGCTCGAGCAGAAATCCATCGCGCTCCTCGGTCCGCACGATTCCGCCCAGTCGCTTGGAGCCCTCAAGGAGAAGAACCTCGATACGATTAGCGGCGGTCTGGTTGAGCTCCACCAGGCGATTGGCTGCAGCCAACCCCGTAATTCCGGCTCCGATGACAAGTACCCGTTTCATTTGCTAGGAGCTGCAAGGCAACAGTCAATTGGACACTGGCTCGCTGCCTGTCCAAGTTCACCTACGAATGATGCGCGACCATCGAGCTCGATCTGTTCCCTGATCAGTTCGCGAATCATTTTTACAAATAGTGGATCAGTGCCCACTGTTTTGGCCCGAACCATGTGAAGACCGAGGTCGTCGCAGACCCGGCGCGCCTCAGTATCGAGGTCATAGATGATCTCCATGTGATCAGACACGAATCCCACCGGAGCGATGACCACATCGGTTATTCCCTGGCTTTTTATTTTACGCAGCTCGTCGCAAACATCCGGTTCCAGCCACGACTGGTTAGGGGGACCACTGCGGCTTTGATAGACGAGAGCATACCTAAGGTGATTGAGAGATCTGCTGATCAAACGCGCGATTTCTCGTAATTGAATCTCGTATTTACAGTTCACGGCCATCGACTGTGGAATGCTATGCGCCGTAAATAAAAGCATCGTGTTCGCTTGACGCGGTCGGGGGATCAGGTCAAGCGCTGCACGCACATTCGACGCATTCGCCTCGACGAATAATGGATGATTGTAGAAGGGGCGGAGTTTTACGATCCGTGGCGCCGCGATTCCAACCTCGAGGCGAGCAGCTTCAATGTTTTCCAGGTATTGGCGGCAGCTTGAATAGGAACTATAAGCAGAGGTTACAAACGCCAATGCAGATCGCACGCCATCGTTGGCCATTTGCTGAATAGTATCCCGCAGTAGCGGGTGCCAATTGCGGTTGCCCCAGTAAATCTTCAGCTGTGGTCCATGTTCAGATAGCTCTTTGCCAAGTGCCCGGATCAGCCGGCGATTCTGTTCGTTTATCGGGCTAACGCCCCCGAATCTTTGGTAGTGCTCGGCAACTGTGAGAAGTCGTTCGCGTGGCACATTCCGGCCTCTCAGTACATTCTCGAGGAAGGGGATTACATCGTCCCGTCCTTCAGGTCCACCAAATGAGACGATTAGAAGTGCGTCGAAGCTTGCCGGCATTGCAGGTAAATTTTTGGCTCGGCCGAATGGAAATTCAGCGGCGGCTACATTCATGGACCGTGTCCACCAGGGCGATCACATTATCCACAGGCGTTTCAGGTAAGATGCCGTGACCGAGGTTAAAGATGTGACCAGCTCTGTTATTGGCTCTTGATAGAATCCTCTTTGTTTCCCCCACCAGGTGATCGCGATTCGCAAAGAGTGCAATGGGATCAAGATTGCCCATAACGCCGGTGTTCGTTCCGATTATCTGCCAGGCTTCATCAAGTCGTACGCGCCAGTCTACGCCAATGACATCCCCACCGGCTTCACACATGAGTCTAAGGAGGGCGGCAGTTCCTGTGCCGAAGTGGATAACTGGAATTCCGTCAGTTACGCCCCCTATGACGGTCCTGGTATGAGGCAATACAAAGTCTCGGTAATCATCAGGACCGAGACACCCAACCCAGGAATCGAAGATCTGCACAGCTTGAGCGCCCGCGACGACCTGTGCATTCAGGTATCGCACCAGAGATCGCGAAATTAGTGACATCAAGGAGTGCCAGGCACCGGGCTCATTGTACATAAACCGCTTGGTGTGGACGTAGTTTCGCGATCCGCCTCCCTCAATTATGTAAGACGCCAGCGTGAAAGGCGCCCCTGAGAACCCGATAAGCGGAATGCTGGGTGGCAGTGCGCTGCGAGTTAGCTTGATGGCCTCTAGCACATAATCCAGAGGCGTAACGTCGACCAGTTCACGCATTCGGCCAACGTCAGCAGCGGATCTGACCGGGTTATGAATTTCCGGTCCTTCACCCTTGGCAAACTCCAACTCGATCCCCATCGGTTCAATGATCAGAAGAATGTCCGCAAAGATGATGGCGGCATCAACGCCGAGCCGCTCCGCCGCCGTAACCGTGACTTCGGCTGCCAGTTCCGGCGTTTTGCAGAGGTCAAGAAAGCTGGTTCGAGCTCTCACATCTCGATATTCCTGCATGTACCGGCCAGCCTGGCGCATCAGCCAAACAGGTGTGTATGAAACAGGCTCGCGGCGGCAGGCCCGCATGAAGGTGCTCTCGCGAAGTTCTGATGACAGGTTGGCCTCTGTGCTCAATTCACCGCCCCTTGGTTATTTGAACTTTGGTGCCCGGTCGGGCGTTTAAAACTGCGGTTAAGAATACCAATATTACAGGAGCGTTCATCGGATCCTCCGGGGAGAAGCCGCTCAACGCGGTGCACTGAAACCATTCGCCCTTCTGGTGTTGCTGCGTTTCAGACTACAATAAAACCGCACCAGACCGTTAGAGAGGCTGCGGACTCAAAAGTTGTCACAAATCAGTAGTTTGCGGTGTTTGCTTCCTGAGAGCGGTGTTAGATGAGCGGACAAGCTAGAGCGTTGATAGACTCCCTGCCGAACGACATCACAACTGCAGCAAGTTCGCTCAGTTTTGATGAAGCTTTTACGCTGCACCATCGTGCGGTCTTTAGGACGGCGCGTGCCGTTGTGCGCGACTCTGCTCTGGCAGAAGACGTGACGCAGGAGGTCTTTCTGAAGCTTTACCGCAATTTGGATTCAACGCCTGGCGACGAGTGGTTACGTCCCTGGCTTTTGCGCGTCACGTTGAACGTTGCACGCAATGCATTGAGAGGACAGAACCGCTCAATTGCGCGTGACAACGAATACCATAAAGCCAACTACGCCGACGGCTGGTTGCAGCCACCTGAGGAGGATTACGAGCGGTGGCTGGTTGTTGAAGAAGCGCGCAGGGCTTTGGATAAGATAAAGGAGCCGATGCGCAGTTGCCTTCTGTTGAAGCAGCAAGGTCTGTCATATCGGGAGATTGCAGTAACGTTGTCGATCAAAGAGACAAATGTAGGCAGCCTCGTTGCGCGCGGGCGAAAAGAGTTTGCGAGAGTGTACGGCAAAATCGGAGGCAAACGATGAATAGGTGTTTAGACGAAGGCACGCTGCAGAGCTTTAGCGATGGCGAGCTTTCGGATTGGCAAATTGAGAAGGTAACGAGCCACCTGTCGCACTGCGACGCGTGTGCATCCGCTACCCGTGAGTTGGCAAGAGAGAATGAGTTGGTCTCCGCCGCCATGGCTCCTGAGTTCGAGGCGGGCGTGCCTACCGAACATTTGCGGAGGCGTATTGATGAAGCTATTGCGGGCCTGCTCGTAGTGCCCAACCAGGAACCAATCGTACAGCGTTGGGCCAACTCCCTTCTGGGGGCCTTCTCGCTTCGGCAGCCGGTGTTGGCTTATGGCACCCTCGCCGCAACACTCCTCTTCGCCACAATCGCAGGTGTCGTTTATCTTCGCAGCAAGGAGAGAATCCCAAATCTTGGTGCCCAGATGGCAGACAATAAGATTATAGAGTCCACGGGCGGTGCTAAAGGTATCGCAGATGTGGAGCCGCCTCCTGGAGACGAAGGTTCGGACACAAGCGTGTCTAACGTACCAGTTCAGTCGCACAAGCCACTCCGTAGTTTCAGAAAACCCAAAAAAGCAGTCGAAACTGTTGCTAAAGTCGAGTTGTTGCCTGGTGAGCGTAGTTATCTGAGGACGATTGCAGCCTTGGATTCCACTATCAACTCAAATGATCGTCCAATGCGTCCCGCGCTACGAGCGGAGTATGAAAGAAACCTCGCACTGGTGGATCGGGCCCTAGCCGCGGCGAGGACGGCAGCCAAGAGCAATCCGAACGACCCGGACGCCGCCGATTTCGTGTTTGCTGCTTATCAGAGCAAGGTCGACCTTTTGAGTACTGTTGCAGACGCACGCAGCTATAACCGGCAGCCGTGAAGGTGATTTACCACACGATGAAGTTTAGAAGTCTAATCCTATTTGTACTGATTCTGGTGCTGACCACGAGTGTTGCGCTGGCCCGTAGTGCAAGAAAGGCCAACGCGCCTCAGCAAGCCCCGCGTACGATCAGTGCGAAACAAACTGTAACGGTTTCGGTATGTGTCCTTTCCGGAAGTATCAAGGTCACAGGGTGGGACCGCAGCGAAGTTGCAGCCCGCTCCGACGGAGCCCAGATCGAGTTCAGAAGTGTTAGAGGTCAACAGGCGTCATCGCCCGCGGAGAAGATCCAAGTTGTTGTTATCGACGATGGTGATGTTTTGCGGACCACGAGTAGTTGTCAAGCCTCAAGTGACGTCGACTTGAGCGTTCCCCACGGTGCCACAGTCCAGGTGCAAACACGCGATGGCGAAGTGAACATTAGTGGGGTTGCGACGGCGTATGCCGGAACTCAAAACGGCGACATTTACCTGGCGGGGATTTCACGGGTGGTCGAAGTTGGAACAGTAGGCGGTAACGTGACACTCAAGGAGTCGACTGGGAGAATCGACTTGAACTCCATTGGTGGTAATGTGCTCGTGAGAAACGTTCGCCCAGTTGAAGCAGCCGATGCCTTTCAGATCACAACTGTTAGCGGTGATCTTGAGTTACAACAAGTGGGCCACTCCCAACTCGGTCTTCGAACGGTCAACGGGAATCTCCGGATGACGGGACCATTGGCGAGCGGAGCGCGTTATGGAATCAACACGATGTCCGGTGATGTTGTGTTGGCTTTGCCGGCGGATGCTTCATTTCAGTTGCATGCAAGAGTTTCTGCGAACGCAGATATCATTACCGATTTTCCCTTAACACTATTGAATGAGCCTACGCCGCCGGCACGGCCTTCGCCAGCTAATCCCAGATCAGCCCCAGCTCAGCCTGCCGAAACACCTTCTGCTGCAGTTTCGCCTCTACTTCCACCCGCAGATGCACCGCATCCGAAGGCTGCGCCAGACGTGCCTCAGGGAACACCGCCTCCGGGAGCACCAAAAAAAGCAGTGAAGGCGCGAGTAAAAGTTGCTCCTAGCATTGTAAGGACATATAGCCTTCGTCGCGTCAGCGCAATTTGTGGAACAGGCGACGCGGTGATCTCGCTAGCCTCGTTCAGCGGTACGATTCACCTTCAGAAGAATTAATTATTCCACACATACGGTAGTGTGAGGCTCTCGCAAAATCGGGCCTTGAACAGTGTCTTCCCGGACCTTCCGCAGCGGCACAGCAAATTTCCAATTGGCTACTTTAATTGCCACAAAGGACAGGAGTTCGGTGTTCTGGTTATAGAGCAACGCAGAAGGGCCGGAAGCGGCAGTTAGATTGAACCTCCAGGGCGCCGTTTCCGGTCCAAAAACAGCAGGAAGTCAGGGTAAACATCATGTATCGAACCAGAGAAAGAAGAGCGTATCGAGTTTTTTTATTGCTGTTGGTGGCGCTTGCAGTCGTCTCCAGCGCGATGCGGGATCTGCGACGGTTACATACCCTTATGAACGACTTGCATCAGGTCGCGGTGAACTCGGCTGATCACGGCCTTATCCCGACCGTGGCAGCGGCTGCACTGCCAGATGCTCCCAAACCGGTTCAGGATCTTACCCAGCAGTTTCGATGGAGTGGAAGACTTAATCCGGGTATGGCAATAGAGATCAAGGGGCTCAATGGTGACATCGCAGCGGATCTCGCTACTGGTTCAGAGGTTGAAGTCGTAGCGGACAAGCATTCAAGCCGTGGCGATGTGAACGCAGTCAGCATTAAGGTCGTTGAACATGCCGGCGGCGTCACTATCTGCGCGATCTATCCGACCGACAACCCTAGCGTGACTACGCGTTGCGAACCCAGCCGCGGCCCAAGGACATCTGACCCGATTGACACGTCTTCCCAGAGAACAAACGTTCGCAGTAACGATGTACGGGTCGACTTCCGTTTGCGCGTTCCCGCGGGTGTCGATCTGTTGGTACGAACTGTCAATGGCGATATTAGCGCCCAATCATTGTCGAGCAACGTCGAAAGCAAGACCGTAAACGGTAACATCCGGATTGCAACTAGCGGTTATGCAGATGCCAAGACTGTGAACGGAGAGATATCCGCCAGGATGGGTAATGCAAGTTGGACCGGTGCTTTAAACTTCAAAACTGTCAATGGTGAGATTGTGATTGAGCTGCCGGCTGACACGGGAGCAAACGTGCACGCAAGTACATTTAACGGAACGATCAATTCAGATTTTCCGTTAACGTCCCTCGGTAAGAACACTAAACGAAAACTGAGTGGGACAATTGGCACTGGAGGCCGTGAACTGTTGCTGAAAACCTTGAATGGCAGTATCAATCTGCGTCGTGCGAGCTGATTAAGAAACGAAGACACCGTTCGAAAGCGAAAACCATACAAATGTTGAGAAGCATATTAGTTATAGGTCTGATATTGGCGGTGATGGTACTGGTCCCCCAGTCCGCCAAACTCAAGGCTGTTCCCCGACAATTTAATCAAACCGGGATTACAGAACCGTCGGCGGTCAGCCTCACTAGCGAAGCTGAGGACGTGCGCGAAGAGTTTACGCAAAACTATCCCTTGGCAGATAACGGTCGGCTTGTGCTTGAGAACCTCAATGGTGGAGTCAAAATCTCCGGCTGGGATCGGAATGAGGTGCAAGTACAAGCCGTCAAGCGAGCATTCAATCGCGAGCGGTTGGCTGAAGCCAATATTGATGTAACGTCGACACCTGAAGTCATACGCATTCGCACCAGATACCCAAAGGGAAATCAGATATTCAGGGGTGATGAAAAAGGCCGGTACAACAACCCAGCCACCGTGGATTACACGCTGACGATACCGAGAAAAGCGCGACTGGAATCTGTCGAACTTATTAACGGCTCGCTGGAGATTGATGGGGTTGAAGGTGATGTAAGGGCATCCGCCGTCAACGGCAAAGTAAGGGCGCGCGGGCTGACCGGAGAAATCAGGTTGACGACAGTGAATGGACCACTAGAAGCGACATTCACAAAGCTGGAGAACAAGTCCATCTCTCTCAGCTGTGTAAACGGGCAATTGACCCTATTGATCCCTTCGAATTCGAACGCAGTGCTCCGAGCTGGAACTGTGCATGGATCTATTACCAATACCTTTGGTCTGGAAGTTGAGCACGGCACATACGTCGGACATTCGTTATATGGGCAACTTGGAACGGGGGGACCGTTGATCAAACTGGGTAATGTCAACGGCAGCATCCACATAAAGAATATCCAGGACGGCGCCCAACTAAGTACTGCGACTTCGCTGCTGGCGGTAAAAGACAAGGACAAATCAAAGGATAAGGACGACGAAACAGTTGAGGCGCTTGAAAACATTCAAGAGGCCTCACGCGAAATTGCGGCTGAGACTAGAGCGGCAGCTCGCGCGCAGGCGCGGATTCAAAGACAGGTGCAGTTACAAACGCGCCGTGAAGTAGATCGCGAGCTCCAAGAAGCCCAGCGCGAGATCCAGCGGGCCCAAAGGCAGGTGCAACTCGAAGTGCGTCGCCAGTTGCGCGAACAGTTGCGCAATGAGGGTGTCGGCGCCGGCACCGGTGCTGGCGTCGGTAAAGGCGTTGGTGGTTGGCGTGCGAGCGATAAAGAGACCAAGAGCTTTCCGGTTACTGGTACACCGCGCGTGCATATTGCGACTTTTGACGGAACAATCACCGTGCACGGATGGGACAAGTCTGAAGTCTCTTACGAGGCTACCAGACGAGCTGCGACGGAAGCCGAACTGAAGAACATCGTTATTAAGAGTGAGCAACAGGGCGGCGCTGTTTCCATCATTGCAGAGAATGTCGACGGTAATGGCACCACGGATATTGATGTCTACGTCCCGCGAGATGTTTCGCTCAACGTTTCATCGGGAGACGGGCGGCTTAGGCTGGATGGCGTCTCGGGAGACATGACACTACGAACCGGGGATGGCCCTGTTGAAGTTTCCCAGGCTCGCGGTTCACTGAAGCTCAATACGGGAGACGGGCCGATTAAGGTCACAAAGTTCGAAGGTCAGATCGAGGCCCGCACCGGAGACGGGCCCATTCTGCTCGATGGAAACTTCAGAAGTCTGGTAGCACGTACGGGATCCGGGACGGTCACTCTCTCTTTACCTGGCGGGTCGAACTTCACGCTCGAGACGAATGCAGAGGATGTGACGAGCCAGGGGCTTGCGATCAGTGAAGAGGTTGGCCCGTCAAGGCGTTTGCGTCGTTGGAAGGTAGGGGAAGGCGGGAATGTCTTTACCGTCAGTACGGGTGAGGGAAAGGTGATTCTGCGCGCTGGGCAGTAGTTGCGCGCGCTTTGGCATCCCACTCCGTTGGTTTCCGATTTCTCGGAAATGTTTACGAGAACCTTGCGCACAAACTCAGCGTAAGGTCAGGTATCAGGCCGCAGGGTTCTCTTGCTCTTTACCGAACGGAATAGTCTCCCCGGCCGCTTCCGTAAGCTATTCAGAAGAAAAAGGGGCTGCGCTGGTTGCGATCTGTGCGCAACTGTTGACGCTCTTTGCGCAGGATGGATGATGATCAAGGGAACGTCACTCGTTTGTGCCTGTCTGCTTTCCTCACTGACTGTTCTGGCGCAGTCAACCACTCCCCCAACTCCTTCAGAGGTAAGCGCAGCGCCTCCAGCAACTGCTTCCTCGTCACCCACTCCTGCAGTCGCGGCGGCATCGCCAACTCCCACGAGTTCTACCAGCCCAACTACGAACACAAGTGGTACCAATGGAACTAATGAAAACAGTGCCGTGTCTGCGGTTGCTCATGCACCTGCAACAAAGGGAGCATTTGTACTGCCCCCCGAGAAGGCGAAACCTGTCGTGGTACCGAAATTCGAGAAGCCACCAGTCATTGACGGCAAGCTCGATGAAGACGTGTGGCAAGTTGCGGCAGTGCTGAAGGATTTTTACCAGATAGATCCGGGCGACAATGTTCCGCCGTCGAAACCCACGGAAGTATTGATCGGTTATGACGCGAAGCATTTCTACGTTGCATTTCGTGCGTTTGATGAACCCGACAAGATCAGAGCGACGGTAGCCAAGCGTGACAATATCTTCCAGGACGACTACGTCGGATTTTTTCTCGACACATTCAATGACAAGCGCAAAGCCTTTGAGATGTTCTTCAATCCGCTTGGGATCCAAGGTGACGGAATTCTCACCGAGGGCAGTGGCGAGGATTTTAGCGTCGATGTCCTGATGGAATCGAAGGGCATCATTAACGAAACCGGATACATTGTTGAAATCGCGATCCCGTTCAAATCCATTCGATATGAGGCGGGTAAGGAGAAGCTTTGGGGGGCGCATTTTTTCCGTCGCATCAAGCGTTTCGAGAATGAGCTTGATTCGTGGATGCCATTTTCCCGCAGTGTGAGTAGTAATCTGAGTCAGGCGGGCCACTTGACCGGATTGGATGGTATCGCGGTGGAACGTACCTTAGAGATTATTCCTAGTCTGACCTTGTCGCAGGACGGAAAATTTGTTCGCACGTATGGAGTTTTTCCCAACACGTCGGCGGCAGCCACTGACACCGGACGAATAGTCAATCAGCCGATACATTTTGATCCTGGCCTGACGGCGAAGTTCATACCCAGTTCGGCAATCACGCTTGATTTGGCCATCAATCCTGACTTTGCTCAGGTTGAGGCTGATCAACTGGTGGTAACTGCCAACCAGCGTTTCCCGATCTTTTTCGAAGAGAAACGCCCGTTCTTCCTCGAAGGGATTGACATATTTCGAACTCCGATAACTGCGCTTCACACGCGGGCAATCGTAGATCCGGATATCGCCGTCAAGACGACGGGTAAGATCGGAAGAAACACTTTTGGCATTATTGCCGCGAGTGACAATGGCCCCGGCACCTTTGTGGGAGACGAGAGGCTCAATGCCAACAACTTTCGTTTCCTCGACAAGAACGCGTACATCGGAGTCCTGCGTCTAAAGCGGGATGTCGGTAAAGAGAACAGTATTGGTCTGCTCGCGACGAGTTACAATTTTATTGAGAAACACAACCAGCTAGTTTCGATTGACGGTCGATTCCGCTTCGATAAGCAGACGACGTTAACATTCCAAGCCCTGGGGACGTCGTCTCGTAACTTCTTTTTTGATCCCCATGACCCCTGCGGCTTACCCGGTCAGCAACCCGCAGGTTGTGGAGCCGTAGTAGCAGGCGTTCCTCCAGGTACACGCTATCGCACGGGAAACGGTTTCGGATACTCGGTGAATTATGTTGTATCGGGACGAAACTGGGGTGGGGAGCTTGGTGGTGAAGGATTCACAAAGGATTATCGTGCGGATGTCGGGTTCTTTCAAAGAACCAACTCCAATTTTAATTACGGTTACATCCGTTACAATTCCGATCCTAACAAGAAGAAGAAAATCATCTCGTACCACGTCCACAATTCTACTCATATCGACTATGACTGGCAGGGGCGACTGTACATCTGGGAGAGTGAAAACCTGATCGAGTTCAACCTGCCGCGTTCCAGCTGGATTGGTGTTTGGTGGGAACCGGCCTACGAACGCCTCTTCGATCACGAATTTGGTCCGACACGTGAAGCTCGTCCCTGTAATCCGTTCTCGGTAACAAACAAGTGCACCTTTTATGGCGAGAGCACCGAACGGGCCACGATGAAGCAACACATCTCGGGATATTTTGGATCGAACTTCAGCAAGAAGATACAGTTTAATGGTCAGGTTATTTATCGCGCCGGCCACTTGGATCTGGATTTTGGGAATGGTTCAAGATACCCGAGAGTTAGTCCAGCGGCGTTGTTACTGGGCCAGAGTGCGCCGCTAGATCCGGGCCGTGGCGGACTGTTGCAAGTTACTGCCGGTATCACTTATCAACCGACGAACGAGTTTCGTACTTCAATAAATCTGAACAAGCAGCGTCTGCGAAGATATGACACCAACCTGGTTGCATTCGATGTGAATATCCTTACCTGGCGCGGGACTTATCAGTTCACGAAAGCCACCTTTGCGCGAGCGATTGTCGATTACAATACTCTGAACCGTAGGGTGCGAGCCCAATTTCTTGGAGGCTGGACACCTAGTCCCGGAACCTCCTTCTATGTCGGGTATAACGACGACATGAACTACGAGAGCTTGCACCCGTTTACGCGCGAGATAGTTCCGGGCTTCAGACGCAACACGCGCACATTCTTTGTGAAGATGTCCTATTTGCTTCGCAAGAGCTTTGGAAGTTAATGTTCATGAGAGTCTGTCAAAATCTGTTACACGTCCGCTCGAACTAAGACACGCTCTTCATGGACCAACAAAATCTACCCACGGCAGTGGGTAGTCGTTTCAGATCCGGCCCACAAAAGCGCCGACCCCGCCCCCTTATTTCTCAATGTGCCAACGCACAAGGACCGGCGAAACTGGAAAAGCCGAATACTACTCCTCTGGTGTGGCTGCCAGGATTAGAAACAAGAAAAGGGGGCATCGCGCCATACTCTCTTGTTGAATCTTCTTTTGGGGGAAAGGATGCTGATTTTGAGGTTCATCACTGGTATCGTTATGTGTTTGCTTTTCACCGGCTTTGTCGCAAGGGGAGAGGCGCAGGACACATCTGAAATAGCGGCTCGTCGGCTGATTGCCGTGACTTTTGATGATTTGCCCGCAGCAGGCCGGTCACGCAATTATGATGCTAATGTCATCAAAGATATGACGACAAACCTGCTGCGAGCGTTTGACACCTATAATATTCGTGTCGTCGGATTCGTAAACGAGAGAGGCCTTTTTCAGAAAACCGGAGAAGTGGATGAGCGCATTGCTATTCTTCAGATGTGGCTAGATAGTGGACAGGAATTAGGTAACCACACATTCTCGCACCCTTCATTCAACACGACGCCGCTCGCCGAGTACGAAGAGAATGTTGTTCGTGGTGAGACCGTCACAAAAATGCTGCTTGAGAAGAAGGGAATGAAACTGCGGTATTTTCGCTACCCATTCTTCTTTACGGGTCCGACGCTCGAAACCAAAAGGGCTTTCGAGAGATTTCTAACCCAGCGTGGCTACACGAATGCTCCTGCGACGATTGATAATCAGGATTATGTGTTTGCTGACGTCTACGCTAGAGCGAAGGAGAGAAATGATAAAGAAACCATGAAGCGCGTAGTTGAAGCCTATGTCGCATATATGGAAAAAATGCTTGAGTTTTATGAGAAAATGTCCGTTGATCTATTTGGGCGTGAGATTCCGCAAGTATTTTATGTTCATGCCAATCCGCTCAACAGTTACCACTTTGAAGAACTCGCTCAAATGATCAAACGAAGAGGTTACACTTTCGTTTCGTTAGAGCAGGTTTTGCAAGATAAAGCCTACAGTCATTCAGACAATTACGCTGGCCCGAATGGTATTTCATGGCTGCAAAGATGGTCGATTACAGAAGGAAATGATTTCCGAACCGAACCGGATGTACCTAAGTTTGTAAAAAAGTTGTTCGCCTCGAAGTAGATCGAGTCAAAAAACATATTGGCTTTTTATTAGGACGACGGGAATAGAATTAGCGGCCTCACATATTGTGTAGGAGACACAGATATGATGGTGCGATTGTCTCGGTTGCTGGTTCCAACGATTGCCCTGACTCTTTCTTCCCCGCAGATCGCTATCTTTCAGTCAGGTAAGAACGCTGATCCTCTCAAGCATTACACAACCTGTAAGGTTCCCGGCGATTTGAAGATTAAGGAAGTCACACGCAGAACGGCGGGCGATAAGTATCGGGAGGTTACGACCGCCAACGGCAAAGAGAAGGTTTCGGTCGTCGACGGCTACCGAGTAATGTTCGCATACCCAGATCTGACCTATTACTTTGCCAACGTCAAGATCGAGCAGTCGGCTCCCGAAAGTTATCTTCAAGACAAGGAGATACTTGTTAATCAACTGAAACATTATTCATCCACAAAAGAAGCGACGGCGATCATTTTCGCAGACAAGACAATGATCAATGGATTTGAGCACTACGGAGTAGATCGCGACAAGATCGATATTGGAGGTCAAGTGGGAATTCATATTCTCTTTTATGATCCCGCCCATCTAGTTCTCACCATCTACTTTCTCAATCAGTCAAAAGCTGTCTTTCTTAACAAGCGCAGATTTGAGAGTATTACAGAATATCGAGAGCTGAGGGATGACTTTTTAAATCACTATTCAGTCTGTATTAAACGCTTTGAAGATGCGCAACATTGATCAATCAACAGGGGTACACCGGAGTGAGGCGAGAATCATAAGGAGCGATTACATTTGAGCACTCAGTGATGCGCTGTGCATATATTCATTAGGTCGAGGAAAGGCGATCAGTTATGTGCATGACTGATGATTGCGGCGCCAACTCAACTGGTAGCAGGTTTTTTCTGGTTGGGGCGGCAACTATTGCCAGCGTTCCGCTTTGGAATCGGCGGGCGGCTCGTGCCCAAGAAAAGCAGCCTGAGACCCGAGTCTTGGACGACATCAAGATTCAGCATGGCAAGGTGACCTTTAAACATGGCGGT
>Ga0209431_10000067_pt1 | contig 71121 bp, 60 predicted proteins | sample RifCSP13_3_FD_184021 | JGI IMG/M metagenome (GOLD analysis project Ga0209431, IMG submission 184021) | Soil microbial communities from Rifle, Colorado - Rifle CSP2_sed 13_3 (SPAdes) (version 2) | ecosystem: Environmental > Terrestrial > Deep subsurface > Rock core/Sediment | place: Rifle... | reverse complement strand
ATGAAGGATGGAAATACCGGCCTCCTGGAAGACGCCGGCTGCAGCTCCGAACTGGATCGGCATCTCTGGAAAGAGGAACCGTCGAAACGTTGCGAGTTTACCGTAAAGGTCCAAGAAGCATGTTCTGCACAATAAGATAACAAGGGAATGATCATGACCGTCTCCCCCGTAATTCGCCAAAGGAGGATCCCAATAGACGTAAAAGTATTCCTTTTCGTCAATGCCGGAGGCCGATGCGAGTTCGACGGTTGCAACAAGTACCTCCTTCGGCACCACCTGACGAAGACCGAAGGCAATTACGCCGACATGGCCCACATCGTTGGCTTCAGCAAGGGCGGCCCTCGGGGCGGCCACGCCAGCCGTCCGGAGGACATCCACGAACCCCGGAACCTCATGCTGGTGTGCAGGGATTGCCACAAACTCATCGACGACGCCCCGGAAACGTACAGCGTCACGACCCTAAAGGAATACAAGCGCCGCCACGAAAAGCGCATCCACCACGTTACCGGACTTGGTCCAGACATGAAAACCGCCGTCGTTCAGCTCAAGGCGAACATCGGCAGCCACGCCGTGGAAATCCCGGCGTCACAGGTGACAGAGGCGGTCGCTCCCCGATATCCGAAAAGCATTCCCGGGACCCTGATAGACCTTACCGGGATCAACGTTGAAAACGAAGCGTATTACCGGACGGCTGCGCAGGAAATCAAGCGACGCGTCGCCCGCATCTATGAGCCGGAGATGGAGGTAATAGTAACGAGGCATGTCTCCCTATTTGCCCTCGCCCCGATCCCTTTGCTCGTCTATCTCGGTAGCCAATTGAGCAACAAGATTCCGGTCGATCCGTACCAGCGGCATCGAAACCCCGAGGGCTGGACGTGGAAGCGAAAGGGTGTTCCCGTCGATTACGAATTCCGACTTCTCCGGGCTGGAAAGGATAGGAAGAAAGTCGCACTAACGCTTTCCATGAGCGGGACGATACACCTTGAGGATCTTCCTGGTGCGATCTCCTCAGGGTTCCACGTCTACGAGATCACGCTGAAAGGAAAAACCCCAAATCCAGGGTTCCTGAACTTACGGGAGGATCTTGCCCGGTTCGGTGAAATATACCGGCAGGCTCTGAGGATTATCCAAGCCAACCATGGCACGTTAAAGGAATTGCACCTCTTCCTCGCCGTGCCCGCCCCCGTGGCCGTCTTCTGCGGCAAGGAGCTTTTTCCGAAGGTCGATCCCGACTTGCTCGTGTACGACTTCGACAAGGCAAGAGGGGGCTATTCCTTCGCCTTGAAAATTGAGAGGAGTGATGAATCATGACGGAAAACGAATATCTTCAAGCGGTTTTAACGTCGCAGACCATCGAGGAGAACGGCCCCGAGCTCAAGGAGCTTCGCTCTCGGCGGCTGGAGGTAGAAAAGCTCCTCCGTCAATACTTCGATGGTTCAAACCCGACGATCCGCTACGGCGGGTCCAAAGCGAAGGGAACCATGATCCGCGAAGCCTACGACCTGGACGTCATCTGCTACTTCCCCCGCGAGGACGACGAAGCGGGCAAATCGTTGAAGGAGATCTACGAGGAGACCCGGACGGCCCTTCAGGAGAAATATTTCGTGGAGCCGAAGGGAGTGGCTCTGCGCATCGGCGGTGGGCAGAAGGAGAACCTCCGCGTCGACTTCCACATCGACGTGGTTCCAGGCCGCTTTACGGACGACTCGAAGACGGACGCGTATCTCTACAAACCATCGGGCGACAAGGAACGGATGAAGACCAACCTTGACACCCACATCAGCCACGTAAAGGACAGCGACGTCACCGACGCGATCCGTCTGCTCAAGCTGTGGCGCGTGCGCAATAGCGTGAGCGTGAAGCACTTCGCCCTCGAGCTTTTCACGATCGACCTGTTAAAGAGAAAGAAATCAGCTGGGATGGCAACTCGGCTCAAGCACGTCTGGACGGAACTCCGAGACCGTGTCGACGAAATTGTAATTGAGGATCCTGCTAACCCTACCGGGAACGACCTTTCGGAACTGCTCAGCACTTCGGTACGCGCTGGGCTTTCAGAGGTCGCCCGCGGCACGCTCCAGCGGATCGAGGACCAGGAATGGGAAAGTGTTTTTGGTCCAGTGGACACCATGGACGAGGACGAGAAGACGGCGGCACTCGGGCGTGTTGCTGTATCGGTTCCCAACCCGAGCAAGCCGTGGCGGAGTGAATGACGCTGCCGTGGCACCTCGCCTATCCCGATGTGTTCGATCAAATTAAGGGCGAGGTCAAGACCGCATATCCCGACCTTCACTTTTCGATCGAGGAGGAACGGGTTGTCATACACGGAAGCTTCCCAATCGTGGAAGGCAGGAGCATCCTCGACCGCTACAGCATCGAGGTCAGGGTCCCAAATAATTTTCCCAAGGATCTGCCAATAGTCTGGGAAGTTGGGGGGCGCATCCCTTGGGTTGCAGAAAGGCATGTTGATGGGGATGGAAAGGCGTGCCTCTTCGTTCCGGACGAGAGATGGCGGTATTTCCCCCAGGGTGCCACGCTTCGCGATTTTCTAGAAGGTCCTGTACGGAACTTTTTTATAAGCCAGAGCGTTTTTGAACGGACCGGTAATTGGCCGTTTGGACAACGTAGTCACGGCTCCATGGGCATCTTGGAAGCGTATGGCGAGATGCTTGAAATTCCGACGGAACCCATGATCGTGTCGTTATTCCTTGCTCTTATTGCTGGTCGATTTTATAAGGGGCACTGGCCATGCCCCTGCGGACGCAGCACGATCTTTCGGAAGTGCCACAGACCCAAAGTGTGGGAATTGCGGGATAGGATAGGGGCCGAAAACGCAAATCTAACCCTGGAAAAACTGATTCGGGACTTGAACATCGGCAGCATTACAAGATAGTTTGTCCATCAAATGGCAGGGATTGAGGAAGAAGGGCGCGGGGCATTTACTCGAGGGGAAAGAGTGGATGCAAATCCCGTCCTATAATTCCAGACACCAATGAAGGAGTTTTGAGATCCGTAGATGGCTCCGTTCATTCCTACACTACAGCAACAATCGATTCTCGCCCATAGCCTCGATTGCCACGCACGTGTCCTTGCTGGCCCCGGGACGGGAAAGAGTGCGACACTTGTGGCCCTGATCGACCAGATGCTTTCCGGCACAGACCCGCCAAGAATCCGCCTCCTCACATTCACTCGTGCAGCCACCGGAGAACTCGCAAAGAAGGTCTCCGCCCACCCGGCAACCGTCGCCGAGCGACCGAGCACAATTCACTCATTTGCGATCTCAGTCCTCGTCCGTAATCCCGGTTCCGGCGACCTCCCGGAGCCCCTCCGGATCGCCGACGATTGGGAGTACGAGGAGATCGTTCGTCCGACCCTCGCTCGCCGTGCACGGGTTACGGTGAACAGGCTCGACCAGCTGGTGCGCGAGATGGCCGCGAACTGGGAGTCGCTTCTCACAGAGGAAGACCCGAGAGTCACGCCGGAGGAGAGGAGTCGCTTTCACGGGGCCTGGGGAGAACACCATACAATTTACGCCTACACTTTGCTCCATGAACTCCCATACGCACTGCGGAAGGCCCTCCGGGACCACCCAGACCTCGCTGGCGTCGGCTACGACCTCCTGATTGTTGATGAGTATCAAGACCTCAACGCCTGCGACCTCGACGTCATCAGACTTATTAGTGAGCGGGGCTGCTCCATAATCGGCGCTGGAGACGACGACCAGTCGATCTACTCATTCCGCAAAGCTGCGCCAGAGGGAATCCGACGATTTCCGGACGATTACCCCGGCGCCGCCGACTACCCGCTCTCCATCACCCAGCGCTGCGGAAGCAGGATCATTGAATGGGCGAGCCACATAATCGAGGGCGACCCTGACCGACCACCTCGGCCCCGCCTTGAGCCGGCGCCCGGTTCGCCACCAGGAGAAGTTGCTTTTCTTTCGTTTGCCGGACAAGTCTCGGAGGCACGCGGCATCGCGAGACTCATCCAGAAACTCGTTGATGCCGAAGGGATCCCTCCGGCGGAAATTCTCGTCCTGCTGCGTACAGATTACCGTGGCAACTTCAGTAGACCGATCAAAGTGGAGTTAAATCGTGTCGGGATCCCGCATTCGGATCCTGATGTCGTCGAACGGATGCTCGCTGAGCCAAATAACCGGCGGCTGCTGGAGATCTTTCGTCTAGTCGTGCATCGACAGGACTCTCTCGCTTGGGCCGCCCTTTTAAAAATGACTTCGGGGATCGGCGATGGTTTCTCCGACTATATCTACGAGCGGGCACGAAGCCTGCGCCGTCAGTTCGGTCAGGCATTGCTGGCGGCCTACGAGGAGGACTTTCCAGCCGCGCCTGTTGCAGCCGCCAGAAGGGCGCGGGAGCTGATCGAGTCCGTGCTCACATGGCTTAACGCTCACCCGGGCCCAGAGGAATGCGAGATTGGGTGGGGCCAGTGGATCGTCGAGACGGCGGGAGGCGAGGTCGTTCCTCCTCCAAGCGAGGATCTCCGCGAACTCCTCACCGCTCTCGACGACCTCGCGGAGCCCGATGTCACCCTCGGACGATACCTTAGCCAGATCGCACCGCTAGGAAAAGACCGCGCGGCGAATGAAAGCGAAGGTGTCCGCATCATGAGTATGGCCGCAGCTAAGGGCCTAACCGTCAGGGCGACGATCATTGGCGCGCTCGATGAGGGTATCATGCCGCGGCCAAACGCTGACTTTGCTGAGGAACGCCGGCTCCTCTACGTGGCGACGACGAGAGCGAAGGAGGTCGTCTACGGAACGTGGGCGAGGCGCCGGACGGGACCGACTGCACGGGCGGGAACGCCGCGTGTTATTGAGCGACGAAGCCATTCTCATTTCTTGAGCGGCGGTCCGGTCGAGTCTCAGGACGGGGTTGGCTACATCCAAGCGCGGTGGGGAAGAGGCTAGTTGTTCATGGTCCGTAGAATATCCCCGCCTTCCAGTCTTGCAACCCACCGGAGAGACTTCGCAACGGTCTTGTCATCGACATCAAGATGTCTTCCGATGCGCAGATTGTTGAGACCCAACCAGTGTAAATGTAAAACCTTTTCGGCTATCCGTTGATAAAGAGGCTCCTCGGGGACATCCATAATGGCGACTTCAAAGGCCATCTCCCCCCCGGTTCGAATTCTTTGCGACCGCCTCCACCATCGCAAAGAAGTCGAACCGGCGTCCGGGGCCGTCAGGCCTCGCTCGCCCTCCTTGGCCTCCGGGCCCCGAACTACGGCAGCGCGTTCCCGAGGGCCGCAAGCTCCGGTTCGCCCGGGCCGAGGGGCAACGTTACCTTGCCGCGCCGCACCGCCGAGCGGCAGGCCGCCATCATGATCTCGAAACCTTTCAGGGCGCTCTCGCCGTGGCAGGGATGGATCCGGGCCGGATCGTCGAGCCAGGCGGCGATGTCCTGAACGTAGGGCGGCATGTCGTGGCCGTACTCCATGTTGCCGGGGCCGGAAATCACGCCTTGCGAGTCGCGCGTGACGGCCCGCCAGCCTCCGCCCGTCAGGACCTCGGCGAAACCCTCCGTGCCTTGCGCGCCGATTCGGCACTTGCGCCACCAGTACTCCACTTCGGGCACGTCGGGCGCCCCGGCGCCGCACTCGATCACTCCCCGCACACCGTTGGCGAACTGGATCACCGCGGCGATGTAGTCGGGGGACGCGTGGACGTCCGCGAATTTTTCCCGTCCGGCCGCCTGCCCCGCCACCCACTCGGCCTCCGCGTAGTCGTTGTACCAGCGGACGTACTCGATGAGGTGCGTCATCATGTGCATCATCCATCCCGTAGCGTGGCCGTAGACCGTCTGAACCCGCCCGATGGCCCCGCCGGCGATGATCTCCTTCACTTTTCGATAATGCTCGCCGTAGCGGTGCTGGTGGCTGACTACGGATTGGACCCCTGCTTCGCGGAGCAGGCGGGATATTTCCAGGGCTTCGTTGGTGGAGGTAGCCATCGGTTTTTCGTAGGCGATGAGCTTCACGCCCGCCTCCACCCCCGCCCGGACAAGGGGGAGCCGGATATGGGGCGGCGTGCAGAAGGCGAAGACGTCGGGACGGGTCCGGGCGAGCATGTCGGCGACTTCCGTGCTCGCGTATGCGTCCGGGAATTTTTGCCTGGCGGCGTCAAGCCGCTGGGCGCCGGGGTTGCAAAGCCCGACGAGCCGGAAGCGGGGGTTGTCGGCGAAGGCCTCCGCGTGATGCATGCCGCGCTTGCCCAGGCCGGCCACCGCCACGGCATAGGTCGCCGGCGCCCGGCTCATCGAGCCGCCCAGGCGCGGCAGGTGTCGACGACATGGTCGACCTCGTCCCGCGTCATTTCAGGGAACATGGGCAGGGAGATCACGCTCGCCGCCGATTTTTCGGTCAGCGGCAACCTGACATCGAGGTCGGCCGGCTTCCCCCACGGGAAGCCTTCCTGCCGGTGAATGGGGATCGGGTAGTGGACCTTGGCGTCGACGCCCGAATCGTTCAGGAATTCGAGCATGGCGTCCCGCCTCGGCGTCTCGATCACATACAGGTGATAGACGTGCCGGTAGCCGGGCTTCCCGAAAGGGAGCGCAAGGCCCGTTTCTTTCAGCCCGTCGGTGTACATGGCGGCGATCTCGCGCCGCCGGTCGTTCCATTCATCGATCTTCTTGAGCTTCACGCCAAGGACTCCGGCGTGCAGGTCGTCGAGGCGGCTGTTGTACCCCATGCTGTGATAGGAGCGCTTGAGCGATCCGTGGTTGCGCAAGGCCCGGATTCGGGGCACGATGTCCTCCCGGTTCGTGATCACGGCGCCGCCGTCGCCGAACGTACCCAGGTTTTTCTGGACGATGAAGCTGGTGCAGACCGCGTCGCTCAATTCGCCGGCGGCGAATCCGTCGCCGCGCGCGCCGATCGCCTGCGCGCCATCCTCCACCACGAACAGGCCATGGCGTTTCGCAATCCCGGAGACCGACCGCATGTCCGCCATCTGGCCGTAGAGGTGGACCGGCACGATGGCCTTGGTGCGGGGGGTGATGGCCGCCTCGATCCGGTTCGGATCGATGTTGCACGTGGCCGGCTCGATCTCCACGAAAACGGCTTTCGCGCCGGTGATCCAGATCGCCTCGGCCGTGGCGAAGAACGTGTTGGCGGTCGTTATGACCTCGTCGCCCGGGCCTACCCCCAAGGCCAGGAACGCGAGCCAAAGGGCATCCGTGCCGGAGTTGACGCCGATGGCGTTCTTCATGCCGAAGTACGCCGCCAGCTCCCGCTCGAACCGCGCCAGCGTCGGCCCCATCACGTACTCGCCGCTCTCGAGGACCTCTCCGATGACGGCATCCAGTTCCGCCTTCAGGCTGTGGTACTGGCGTACGTGGCCGTAAAAACCGACTTTCATCGTCGACTCCCGCGCGGCGCCGCGATTTCCGGGCAGATGTAGGATGCCGGTCGGGCCGCGTCGGTTTTGTCTCTATTCAACAGTGACGCTCTTGGCGAGATTCCTCGGCTGGTCGACGTCGGTGCCCTTGATCACCGCCATGTGGTACGCGAGAAACTGGAGGGGGACGACCTCCAGGAACGGAAGGGTGTAGCGGCCGCAGGGGGGGAGGTAAAGGACGTCCTCCGCCTTTCCGGCCAGCACGCCGTCCCCCTCCGTGCCCACGGCGATCACGCGCCCCCCGCGGGCGCGGGCCTCCTCCATGTTGGAAAGGGTCTTCTCGTAGGTCTCTCCCTTCGCGCAGAGGACGAGCACCGGCATCCGCTCGTCGATCAGGGCGATCAGACTGTGCTTCATCTCGCCTGCCGGGTAACCTTCCGCGTGGATGTAGGAGATCTCCTTGAGTTTCAACGCCCCCTCCAGCGCGATCGGGTAGGAGAGCCCCCGGCCCAGGAAGAGAAATCCCCTCGTGTCCTCGTATTTCCGGGCGATCGCCGCGATCGCGGCCTCGAGCTTCAGGACTTCCTCCATCTTCCGGGGCAATTCTTCGAGGTCCCTGAGGTGCGTGGAAACCTCCGGTCCCGAGCGGGTTCCGCGCGCCGCCGCAAGGTGCAGCGCCAGGAGGTGGAGCGCCGCGAGCTGGGTCGTAAAGGCCTTGGTGGACGCGACCCCGATCTCGGGCCCGGCGCGCGTATAGATTACGCCGTCCGCCTCCCGGGCGATCGTGGAGGAGACGACGTTGCAGATGGAGATCGCGATCGCCCCCTTTCCCCTCGCCTCGCGCAGGCCCGCCAGCGTGTCCGCCGTCTCGCCCGATTGGGAGATGGGAACGCACAGGGTCCCTTCGTCCACCACCGGGTCGCGGTAACGATACTCCGAGCCCAGGTCCACCTCGACCGGAACCCGCGCCAACCCCTCGATCATGAACTTGCCGACCAGCCCGGCGTGCCAGGAGGTGCCGCAGGCGACGATGAGCACTTTTTTCAGCCCGCGCAGCCGCTCGCCCGGAAACGGGAGAGTCTCGAAGACGACTTCCCCCGACTTCGGCAGCATACGGCCGGAGAGCGTGTCCAGGACGGCCCGGGGCTGCTCGTGGATCTCCTTCAGCATGAAGTGCCGGTATCCTCCCTTCTCCGCCATCACGGGAGACCAGTCGATCGTCTGCGGCGTGCGGTGCTTGAGGTTCCCCGCGAAGTCGGTCAGCCGCACCCCTTCCGGCCAGGCGACGACGATCTCCCGATCCTCCAGGAAGAGCGCCTGCCGGGTGTGGGAGAGCAGCGGAGGGAGATCCGAGGCGAAGAACGTCTCCTTGTCCCCCACGCCGACCACCATTGGGCAATTCATGCGGGCGCCGACAACCGTCCCCGGCTCCTTCTCGGATATCGCCAGGAACGCGTAGGAGCCCTTCAGTTCCGCCACGGCCCGGCGCACCGCCGCTTCCAGGGGGAGGCCCGCGGAGGTGAACGCGTCGAGGAGGTGGGCGATCGCCTCCGAGTCGGTCTCGGAGCGGAACGTCCGGCCCGCCTCGGTCAGGCACTTTCTCAGGGCCTGGTGGTTCTCGATGATCCCGTTATGGACGACGGCAACCGCCCCCGAGCGGTGCGGGTGGGCGTTTTCATCGGAAGGGCGGCCGTGGGTGGCCCAGCGCGTGTGTCCCACGCCGCAGGTCCCCGAGACCGGTTCCCGCGCGACCAGCTCGAGAAGCCTGGCGAGCTTTCCCTCCTTCTTGCGGACGGCGAGCCCGACGCCGTCCTGCACGGCGATGCCCGCCGAATCGTACCCGCGGTACTCCAGTTTCCCCAAGCCTTCCAGCAGGGCCTGCACGCACTGTTTCCGGCCTGTGTATCCGACGATGCCGCACATGGCTCCGGCGTTCCCTTTCGCTGGATATTAAGATGCGTTTTCCGGCCCGGAAGTACACTGGAGGAAATCCTCGGCACCTCGCGGGTGGAAGGGGGTCGGCTGAGGCAGGATGCCGGACGGCGCAATGCGGTTCCTGTTGCAGGATAGTCAACGACCCGCGGCGCGCACCCCCGCCGCGGCAAGGGATTCGTCCGCCAACTGCCGGATCCGCGCGCGTTCCCTCTCCGTCGTCGGGCGTCGCGGCGGCCGGGGGAGCGGCGCGCGGTTCCGGAAGCGGGCGATCGACTGCCGGAACTCGCTGCTCGCCCCCGCCTGTCCGAAGTAGTAGGCCTCCTCTCCGTACTGGACCCCCTCGGTGACGTTCCGGACGATCAGGTCCAGGGCATATCGCAGGACCGTTCCCCTCTTCCCGACGGTCTCGGCGTGTCGCAGGTACCTCTTGACGTGGTCGTCCTCGGCGAGGATCGAGGGGTCGAGGGGGCGCCCCGTCTCCTCGTCGGTCAACGGCTCCTCCCAGCGCGCCACGGCCCGGTGACGCTCCTCCATGGCCCGGCGGAGGGTGTCGTCGGTCCCCAGGGCGTGGTCCGCGGCGAGGCGGTACGCCCGGGACAGGGAGTTTGCGGGGACGAGCTCCGAGATCAGTCCGTGCGCATAGGCCTCCTCGACGCTCATCGGCTGTCCGGTCAGGATCGTGTCGACCGCGAAGAGGAGCCCGCGGCGACGGCCCAGCCGGGACTTCTCGGCCAGAAGCCGGACCAGGCGCTGGGTGCCGCCGAACCCGGGGATCAGGTTGATGTACGTCTCGGGCTGGCCGAGATAGATCCGCTCGACCCGCGAGGCGACCACGTAGTGGGCGGCGGATACGAGCTCCGCTCCGCCCCCCAGGGCCAGGCCGTTCAGGTTCAGGACGACCGGGATCCGGAATCCCTCGATCAGGCTCATCGTCTCCTGGGCGAGAGCCGCGAGCTCGGTGATCTGCTCGTCGGATAGCACGGCGAGCTCGTCGCTGTTCTGACCCGGCACGAACGCCCGGGTCCCCTCGGCGGTGAGGACGACCGCCCTGGCGGAACCCTCTTCCCGGATCCGGTGGAACAGGAAACGGAGCTGCTTGACCGCATCGCCCCGGAACCAGTGCAGGTCCGAGTTTCGCAGGGTGTTGCTCACCAGGGGACGGTTGATCTTGAACTCCACCGTGGCGACCGACGCATCCCGGCCGATGGGATGGAACAGGAGCCGCATCAACGACAGTTCCTCGGCGATTCGAATCCCCTGGGCCAGCAGCAGGTCGCGCTCGGAGCGAACGGGATCGAGGTCGGTCACCATCCGGTAGGCGGTCGAACCGGGCGCCCGGCCGCCCAGTTGATCGCCGAACCCGGACGGGATCCGGTCCGGCTCGAGGACCCGGTCCGGTTCATGGAGGTGATAGATCCCCCGGTCGATCTTGTCCCGGAACGCCTGGGCCTCGTGCGGCTCGTACATGTGGGAGCCGGCCATCCGGACGATCTTCTCCCGGGCCGTCGCGTTCTCTCCGAGATCTTCCGGATTGGCCGGAACGAGGATGGTCCGCTGCAGCATCCAGCCCTGCGCGAGGTGCCAGGTCAGCGTCTGCCGCGCGCTGGTCTCCCCGTACACGACGCGGCCGGTCTGCTCGGTCAGGAGCGCCATGTTGAGCGCCAGGTGGTCCCGCCGGCCGCTGTCCCATATCGCGTCCCATGCGCCCGAGCGGTTGGTGTTGTAGGGGCCGAGGGCCTCCTTGACCACGCTCACGGTCTCGGTTGCGAAACGGGTCTGGGCGTCCCGCCCGGGCCAGCTCCGGTGGGCCTCCCGCTCCGGCGCGAAGCGGCCCTCGTCCACGTCGGGCAGGTGATCGGGCCAGAGCAGCTTCTTCTTTCCTTCCCCGCCCCGCAGGGCCTCCACGTTCTGGATCCGGGTCTTGCCGAAATGCGCGGCGATGTCCTCGTTTCGCAACAACCGGTTCTGCTGCTCCTGGGTTTCGGCCAGCACCGTGACCCGTGCCCCCAGGCGCGCGGCTTCCGCGATGGCCGAGGCGGCAAGCTCGTCGCGGCCCTCCTCGTCGGCGTTGGCGCCGTAGTGCACCAGCACGTTTTCCCCGAGCCGTATCCCCGCACCGTCCGGGCCCAATGCCTCCGCGGCCGAAAGCCTGGCGTCGTACCCGTTGAACGTCCCGAACAGGCCGAATGCCCCCGAGAACCAGGAAGTGCGGCTGCCTTGGGGACAAGGCCGCAGCAGCCGGAAGTCCGCCGCCTGAAGCCCCCGTCCGGCGTTCTGCATGACTTTCGTCGGCCGGAACTTCGCTGGAACCGACGCCACAAGGCGGTCTACCGCCCGCTGCCACTTCGCCAGCTCTTCCGGGTCGTCGACCGGGGCCGCCCGCAGGGCTTCCGGATGCTCCTCCCGCAGGATGAAGCCGACGTTCGCGTGGGGATGACGGCCGCGGACGAGGTCCGCCTCCTTCCGGTCGAAGACATAGGTCAGGACCGGTATCCCCAGGGTCGTCGCCATGTCGATCGCCATGGATCCGGTGTGGCCGCTGCCTCCGTGGGCCAGGAGCACGTCCTCCGCGGTAAGGTTCAGCTTTCCTGGGCCGAACAGGGCGTGCTCCACGGTGGGGCCGTTGAGGATGAGGGTCGCCGCCTGGGGCAGCGGCATGTCGACCGGGACCTCGACGAGGTTACCCGTGTCGAACGCCGCGAACGCCTGCAGGGTGGCCTGGTCCCCCCCGCCCTGGTACCCCCCGATGTGCCCCTCGCGCTGGGCGTCCAGGGTCACCGTGGGGGACTGGCGGTTGAACACCATCGGGTCCACGAGCACCAATTGGCCGATGGCCAGGCGCCCTTCCTGCTCCGCCTCCGGGGAGAGCTCCACGACCTGCCCGACGGCCGCGTCGCCCAGCACGTGGTGGTCCTTGTCGCCCAGGACGTCGACCGGATCGGCCGTGATCCCGTTGATGACGTTGTAGGTGGCCCCGGCGTAGAGGATCTGGACCAGGGCCTGCCCGGCGGCGGGCGTCGGGGTGGCGCGCACGAACTTCCGGAACCCCAGCGCCGGGTCCCGGTGCACGATGCTCATCCCGTCCTCGTTGCGGACGATCCCGTACGCCTCCTGGTAGGGCGGGATCGGGTCGATGCCGGGGCGCAGCGGCGGCGTGCCGAGGCGTTTGACGAGCCGGTCGGGAACGTCCGCGAGGGAAACGGCCACCGGTTCGTCGGGACGGAACGGGGCGTCCACCGCCTCGTCCCCCTCACGGGAGGCGATGATCCTGTCGAGCAGATAGATGAGCGTCCCCTTGACCTTCAGCCCGTCGGTATTGGGCATTCCCTGGAACAGCGGGCTGGCCCGGAAAAACTCGACGTCTCCCCCGCGGATCCGGGCCCGGACCTCTTCGGGCCGTAATGCCTGCTGCATCTTCCGCAGGGTCTCGAGGGGCTTTCCGGCGTAGAACTTGACCATCTCGTACATGATCTTCGCCGTCAGGGTCATCGGAAGGAAGGTCTCCTCCCCCTCGAAGCCCGCGGCCTCGGCCACCAGGAAGACGATGTCCTGGGGGTCCGGCTTGACCTGGGGGTTGAGCTTCTGGTTGATCGTCATCTGGACGAGATCGACCAGGTCCCGGCTGGGCTGTACCCCGGGCTGCAGGGCCGCCACGACGACCGGCGTACGGTCCTTGGTGGGATGTTGAATGAACGTCACCCCCACCTTCCGGAAGTACCGGGTGTGTTCGTTCAGGGCGTTCTCGTACATCGTCTCGTTGACCAGGTGGCCGTAGACGTTGGCGATGTTTCCGGAGCGCCCCGACGCGTAGAAGGTCCTGGGGGTGACCGGATCCGTCGGGCCGTCGAGGATCAGCGCGTCCTCCGGGCTCCCCGGGTCGTAGAGCACCCGCACCCAGTAGGCCGAGTCGCCGCCGTCGTGGGCGATGCGCCTGCCCTCCCGTCCCTTCCCGGGCCATTCCGGTGCGAACGCGTGGCCGTAGTACTTGGCCGCGGTGAGTTTCGCGTCGGGCCGGGCGGGTCCCCGCCGGCCCTCGTTGCTGCCCATCAGCCACCCCATGCGGTGGGGCTGGGCGCCCCGATAGAGCAGCTGCCCGATCACCGCCTTTCGGCTACGTCCCGAAGCGGTGATGAGGGCCTCGGTCACCTCGCGCGGCGATTCGACCCGGTTGCCCTCCTCGTCCTCCAGCCGGTCGGCGATCACAGGGTTCACCCACGGCAGCGGAAGGATCTCGGGGTGCTCGTGGTCCATTTCGATCGGGGTCCGCACCCGCGCCACCACTCCTTCCGGCTCGCGGGATCCGGCGAGCCGCCGGAGCTCGTCGCGGTACGTCTCGACGCACCGCCGCTCGACGCCAGGGCGGCGCTTGAACGTCGCGTGCTGCGACCCGAAATCCTCGGTGCGCCACAGCGAGTTGATCGCCACGTCGCCCAGCACCGCCTGGATCCGGGCGTGGGCCGGGTAGGAGTACGGGGCCGCGCAGCCGCAGGTCCCCGGGGCCCCCTCCCGCTGCAGGGACCGCACGTCGAACCCCCCCTTGTCGGGTTCGAAGAGCCCGTCGACCTTCGACATCGCCTCGTAGATCGGGGAGCCTGCCTTCAGGAACGAGGCCCCGAACTCCTCGACCACCTGGGCGAGCCTGCGGGGAGTGGGCACGAAGCTCTGGAGGAGGAAGGTCCTCCCCTCGATCATCGGGAACCAAAGGGCGTACGCGGGTCCCACGATCCACCCGTAGTCCGTGGACGTGTGGTGGATCTCGTGGGGCGCCAGCCCGAAGGAGTTGAACATGGTCTGGCCCCCGGCGACGGTTCCTCCGACCAGGGAGATGATCCCCTTGGGTTGGCCGGTGGAGCCGCTGGAGTAGCTCAGGAGCGCGGGCTCCCCGCCGCCCATCTCGACCGCCGCGAACTCGTCGATGTCCTTCCCCTTCGCCTTGAGCTTCTCCTCCGTCCGCCGAACGGCGGCGTCCCAGAGAATGTCCCTTCCCGGCGCCATGGGCGCTTCCGTCAGGAGCCCGAGCCGTGTCAAGCGATCGTAGACGATGATTTTCTCGTCCCGTTCGTACGGTTCCTCGATAGCGGAAAGGATCCGGTCGATGATCCTTCGTTGCCGCTCGATGCTCTCCAGTCGCCCGGCTCCGACGCCCTTTCGCCGCGCGTGGCGGAGGATGAATTCCGAATCGCCTGCCTGCTCGTCCTCGGTCAGCAAGGACGAAAGGGTCGGTTTCGGGGTTCCGCGCACGATTCGCCGAACGTGGTTCTTCAGCCAGTCGCGGTGGCGTGCTTCCACGGCGTCCCCCGCGGCCTCGAGGACTTCCCCCCAACGGCCCAACAGATCGGCGGCGAGGGCCCGCGCGTCGGCCGCCCAGGGGTCCCCGCTGTCGCCGGGGTCGGCCCCCGCCGGAACGCCGCGCAATGCCGCCGCCATCACGGGGGCGTACCGCTCGAAGACGCGTTCGTCGCGCGAGGCGGCCGCAACCCGCGCCTTCGCCCGGCGAATCGCCTCGTCCCGCATCCGGAGCGCCCCCCGGAGTTCTTCCCCCGCGGTTTCGTCGAGCGACGAGAGGACGACGCGCTTGATGTGCGCCTCGTGCACGACCTCGAGGAAATCGCGCATGGAGTCGCGGCTGTACGTGACTTTCCCCGCGAGCCTCCCGGTCACGGCCGCGGCGATCCCCCGGGCCTCGTCGCCCGGCTCCCCGGGCGGCGTCGAAAGCGCCGACGCGAGCCTATCGAGGAAGACGGTCCGCGGCAGGTAGCGGTCCAAGGCCACGTCGACGGAATCCTTTTTCAGCTCCCGGGAACGGTCGCCGACCCGGTAGCCGTCCTCGGTGACGATCACCTTGGCGCCCATGTTGTAGACGGTGTCGCTGAAGATGTCGGGGCCCTTGGCGCCGAAAACGAAGTGGTAGGTCGCCCCGGCCAGGGTCGCCGCGAGCTGGGCGACCAGCCCCTTGATGTCCGTGGACATGTAGATGACGACCATGTCTCCCGGCGCCACCCCCATGTCGACCAGGACGTTCGCCAGGCGGTTGGCCTCCCGCCGGATCCGCCGGTAGGTGAACGACTTCACGTCCACGTTCTTCCCGTCCTTCTGGTCCTCGCCGATGTTGATCACCCGGCGCTCGTCCAGAAGTCCCTGCGCCTCGAGCTGGTCGAAGATCGCACGGGCGGGATTGATCCTTCCGTCCTCGAAGCGGCGGATCACCGGGAAGCTGCGCAGATCCAGGGAGACCGACGGCCGCACGCTCCACGCGTACGGGTAGACCATGTCGAGCTCGAACTTCTCCGGATTTGCGAGCCAGGCGCGGCGGACGACGCGCCACCCGATGTGCGTCTCCATCAGCGACCGGATGACGCCGAGCTCATCTGCGACCCTGCCGTCCGACCACTGGGAGTTGCGAAGATCGATGCGGAAGTCGACCGTCCGGGCGGCCTCGCCCCCGGGCGCCAGCGCCCGGGTCTTCTCCCCGCAGTGGTACTCTCCCCGGGGAAGCACGTACTCGTTCGCCTCGTATTGGAAAGGCGCGTCTTCCGCCAGCCGGCAGCCCGTGGAAACCGGCGTAGCCGGGATCGACGTCCGGAATCCCCTGGCATCCGAGAGAACGATCCGGTCCAGATGGCTTTCGGATTCCCCGGAGAGAAAGCCCTTCGCAAGTCCGAGGACGCCCTCCATGTGGGCAAACCCCGCCGTCATCTCCTGGGCGAACTTGAGCTCCACCGCGAGGGCCTCGTCCTCATCATAAAGACCTTCCTGGGCGAACGTGTCGATGAGGAACTCGGTCAGCCACACCGCCTGGGCCGAGGCCGATCGCATCGAGGCCAGTGATTCCCGCGCGAAGGGTTCCCCTTGCGCCGCGGCCCGCTCCAGGCCGGCGAAAATGTCCCCCAGGTAGCCCCGATTGGCCTTCCCGAACCCGAAGTGGCGGCCGATCTTTTCCGAAAGCTCCCGAACCTCTTCCTGGAAGGACTCTCGCGTGCCCCCCTTCTGCAGGAGGGCGAGGATCCGCTGCCGATCGAGAGGGCCTTTCGCCTTCCGGAGCTCCGCGATGAAGCCCGAGGCGTCGTCTCCCGCGTACCCCTGGGCCAGACCCAAGCCGACCGCCTGCTTCCCGCTCATGGGCGCGGCCGTCAGACCGTAATATTTCGCGGCGGCCGGGCCCATGCGCCGCGGAAGAAACCAGGTGGCGCCGTTTCCGGGGATAAGACCTACCTTCACCTCCGGGAGCCGGATCCGCGTCGTCGTGTCGGTGATCAGGAAGTCCGCCGCGGCGGCGATCCCAAGGGCCGACCCGGCGCAAAGACCGCGAACAAGGCTTAAGGTCGGGATGCGCAGCCCCCGGATTCGGTCGCACACGGTTTTTTGATCGGTGAGAAAGCGGTAGGCAAGTCCCCCGGCTTCGGGGTCCAGACGATGAAGCATCGACTGCTGGAAGTCGGTGCCCGCCGAGAAGTTCTCTTCTCCGGAAAGGACCAGCGCCCGAATCGCGTCGTCCCCCGCCACCCGGTCCACGATCTCGATCAAACGGGCGATCTCGGCGATGCCCAGGGAGTTCATCCCGTCCGGGCTCCCGAGCCGGATGACGGCGACGCCACCCCCTCCGATCTCGAGTTCGACCCGGTTCACCACCGTCCACCCCTCCTCGCGGCCGAACCAAAGAAAACAGGATCTTCCCGCTGTGCGTTTCCTCTTTGGAGGCGACTCCACGGGCCGGGGATTCGCCCCGTGGAGAGAATGCCTTCGCACCATTCGTCGAATTCCATGGGAATTCGAACCGGCGAATGCCCGGAGCGCAAACGGTATTTGATCTAAAACCGGATTTCCCGTGAGATGACGGAAAGATGGGATAGCAAGGTGAATCGGATTTGTTTACAACGCTTCATTATCTCTGTTCCATGCCTACAAAATATGCTAAATAAAACAGTGTCATTTCCCGATGGCTCACCAGATGGGACGAGGAGAGGTCCAGGCGATGGGGAACCTGCGTTGAAACCCGCCGTGGAAGAGCAGGATCTTGGAACCCGGCTGCTCACACTGATCAACAACATCAACGGTATGGTCTATCGGGGACACCGGGATTGGTCGATGTCCGTCATCGGCGCCGAGGTGGAACCGGTCACCGGGTATACCGCCGAGGAGTTCATGACCGGGGCCGTAAGCTGGAAGGCGATCATCCACCCGGACGACCAGGGATGGCTGAAGGAATCGTTCCGGAAAGCGGTCAAGGATCAGCAAAAGACTCTCCGTGTGGAGTACCGGATCAAGCACAAGAGCGGCGGCACCCGGTGGATTGCCGACTTGCGGCAGTTGATGTACGACCCGGCCGGAGAATTCGCTTATGTCGACGGGTTGCTTCTCGATATCACGGAGCGCAAGGAAACCGATCGAAGGCTCGCGGAAAGCGAGTACCGGTTTCGAACGATCGCGGATACGGCGGTCAACGGGATGGTCACCGTGGAGTCGACGGGGATGATAGATTTCTTCAATCGCGCCGCGGAGCGCCTGTTCGGATTCGCTTCCGACGAGGTCGCCGGGAGGAACGTGACGATGCTCATTCCCGAGCGATACCGGAACGCGCACAAGGAGGGCCTGGAGCGGTACCTGAAAACGGGGGAACCACGGCTCATCGGCAAGACGTTCGAACTGGATGCGCTGAGGAAGGACGGGACCGAATTCCCGATCGAACTCTCCCTGGGCACCTGGGGGCCGCGGGAAGCACCGTTTTTTTCCGCGATCGTCCGCGACATCACCGAACGCAGGCGTTGGGAAGAGGCGCTGAAGGAATCGGAAATGAGATTCCGGGCCATCTTCGAAGGATCCAAGGACGGGATCCTCCTGGCGGACGTCGAGAGCAGGAAATTCATCACCGGCAACCGCGCCATCTGCGACATGCTCCAATACTCCCTCGACGAGATCGGGCGCCTCGGGGTAACGGATATCCATCCCGCCGAGGACCTCCCCCGGGTTATCGACATTTTTGAATTACAGTCGCGGCAGAGCGTCGATGTGGCGACCGACCTCCCCGTGAAAAGAAGGGACGGCTCGGTCTTTTTCGCAGACATCAAGGCCAGCCCGGTCACGATTTCCGGGAGGCGATGCCTGATCGGAAACTTCCGGGACGTGACGGAACGCAGGAGGGCGGAGGAGGAGCTTACCCGCCTCGGCATGGCCGTCGACCAGGCCGCCGAAGCGGTCGTCGTCACGGACACGAAGGGGAATATCGAGTACGTCAACCCCGCGTTCGAGCGGATCACGGGGTACCCCCGGGAGGAATCGGTCGGCCGGAACATGCGGATCCTGAAGAGCGGGAAGCACGATGAGCGGTTCTACGAAAAGATGTGGGCGACCCTGTCGAAGGGGGAAGTCTGGCAGGGGCGCTTCATCAACCGGAAGAAGGACGGCACGCTGTACGACGAGGAGGGCACGATTTCTCCGGTCCGGGATCCCTCCGGAAAGATCGTCAACTTCGTCGCCGGAAAAAGGGATATCACGCGGGAAGTCGTGCTTCGGACCCAGGTGCAGACCGCGCAGCGGATGGAATCGGTGGGCACCCTGGCCGGAGGCGTCGCGCACGATTTCAACAACGCCCTGACCGGGGTGCTCGGCTTCGGGGAGATTCTGAAAAAACGGCTTGCCGGCGACCCGAAGTCGTCGGCCGACGTCGACCAGATCCTGCGTTCCGCGGAGCGGGCATCGACGCTCACGAGGCAACTGTTGACCTTCGCCCGGCGACAGGTCATCGAGCCTGTGAATCTGAGCCTGGGCAATATCGTCCTGGACATGTCGAAACTTCTGAGGAAGGTGATCGGGGAACATATCGAGATCAGGACCTCCCTGCACAAGGATCTGCCCTCGGTGTTCGCCGATCCGGGACAGATGGAGCAGATCCTCATGAACCTGTGCCTCAACGCCCGGGACGCCATGCCGTCGGGAGGGCAGGTCCTCATCCGGACCGATGTGAAGACCGCCGATGGGAAGTACGTCAAGGCGCGCCCTTACGTGAAGGAGGGGCGCTACGTCCTGCTCACCGTTTCGGACACCGGGATCGGCATGGACGGGAAGACGATCGAGCGGATCTTCGAGCCCTTCTTTTCCACGAAGGGCCCGGAGAAAGGGACCGGCCTGGGTCTTGCCGTCGTGTACGGGATCGTCAAGCAGCACAACGGATTCATCCACGCGTCCAGCGAATCGGGAAGAGGGACGACCTTCGAGATCCTGCTTCCGGCCGTGGACTCCAAGCCGGACGCAAGACCGGCGGCGAAGGAGGAGCGGGTACGTGGGGGGAACGAAACGATTCTGCTCGCGGAGGACGACGAATCGGTGCGAATGCTCGCGGAGCGAATACTGAGGGAATGCGGCTACAAGGTGCTGGCCGTCCGGAACGGCGAGGAGGCGGTCGAGGTCGTCCGGGAGAAAGGAGGGGACATAAACCTGGCGATACTCGATGTGATGATGCCGACGAAGGGGGGCAAGGAGGCGTTCAAGGAAATGCACAGCAGATACCCCGCCCTCAAGGTGATCTACATGAGCGGGTATACCTCCGATGCGATCCATGAATCCTTCATCCTGCACGCCGGGGTGCCGTTCCTGCAAAAACCGTTCGCCCCGGGCGCCTTGGCGAGAAAGGTGAGGGAGGTGCTGGATTGTTGATCAACATGAGGAATAATTGTGTAATCCCTTTCCCAACATCATTTGGGAGTGGTTTGTAAGTACTTGATAATGCAACAGATCGACTTCAAGGCATGGATTTTGCTGTTTTATTTACAGGAGGAAGAGATGCTCTTCGTGGAAAAGAGAGGAGATCGGCGAAATGGCGCGACTTTTCTCGGTCTATAAGGTGGAAAACGGGACAAGGATCCTGCTGGGCGGGCTGGTGGAACGCCGGGAATCCACGCGAGGGGAATCGAACCGCCAAGCCCTCGTCGAGATGGCGAAACGGAAGTTCGCGGAGTCGCCCGACGACGATTTCAAGGTCGTCCTGCTGGAAGAGGAGTGACCTTCCTTCCCTACTTGATGATGCCGCGCCGCAGCGCGAACTTGATGAGTTCCGCCCGGTTGTGGATATCGAGCTTCTCCTGGGCGTTGGTGTAGTGGGCGATGACGGTCTTGGCGCTGATGTCCAGGAGGCCCGCGATCTCCTTGTGAGCGTGCCCCTCGGCGATGAGTTTGAGCACCTGCTTCTCCCTGTCGGTTAGCCTCTCGTACGGGTCCTCGAGGTTGGCATCCCGCTTTCGAAGATAGTCGTCGATCACGGAAGAGGTGATGGTCGGGTACAGGTAAGATTCCCCTCTTGCGACGGCCCGGATCGCGGCGATCAGGTCGGTCCCCACGGCGTGCTTCAGGATGTACCCGGAGACGCCCGCCTTGAGCAGCCGGTTCACATACTCCTTGTCGTCGTACTGGCTCAAGACCAGGATCCTGATCTCGGGATGGTTTTTCTTGATCTCCATCGTCGCCTCGAGCCCCCCCAGTCCCGGCATCGCGATGTCCATCAACACGATATCCGGCTTGAGCTTCGCCGCCTTCTGGATCGCCTCCTTGCCGTCCGCTGCCTCCGCCGCCACCTCGAGGTCGCCGTGGAGTTTCAATATGGCGATGATCCCTTCCCTCACGAGGGCATGGTCGTCGGCAACGAGGATCCTGATCTTCGCCATGGTTCCCCTTCAGGCGGGCACCGGCACGTGCGCCGATATCCGCGTTCCCCGGCCCGGCTCCGATCGGACCGTCAATGTCCCGTCCAGCAGCGAGATGCGCTCCCCCATGCCGATGAGCCCCAGACCGACGTGGTGATCCTTCCGGAAGGCCCCGTAGATCGACTCCGCGTCGAACCCCTTCCCGTCGTCCCGGATCTCCATGTCGATGGCCGATTCGCCGAACGCCATGGACACCTCGACGTTCCCGGCGTCGGCGTGCTTGCTGATGTTGATGATCCCCTCCTGGGCGATCCGGAAGAGTACGAGCTCCAGCCGCGCGAAATCCACCGGGCTCCGCGCGCGGGCTTTCAACTCCTCGCTGGTCCCGGTCGTCTCGAAGGCGTACCGGATCCCCCTCTCCCCGATGTGCTTCTCAAGGACCCACTTTATCGCGGATTCCAGCCCCAGGTCGTCCAGGATCGGCGGGCGGAGGTCCTTGATCATCTGGTGGACGCCCTTGAGCATCGCCATGCACTGCTCCCGGATCTGCCGGAGCTGCTTCCCGATGGGATCGTACGCCGAAAATTGCGCGACGATCGAGTCCAGGGCGATGAGGGCCGCGTTCAGCGACTGGCTCGTGTCGTCGTGCAATTCCCTCGCGATCCGTTTGCGCTCTTCCTCCTCCGCCGTGATGATCCCCTGCAGGAGGGCGGAGAGTTTCTCCCGGCTCTGCCGGAGCTCCCCGGTGCGCTCGGCGACCATGCTCTCCAGCCCGACGCTGTATCGCTGGATGCTCGCCAGCGATTCGGCGAGTTTCTTTCTCATCTCGTCGAAGCTCTTCCCGAGCGTCCCGATCTCGTCCTTCGCCTGCACCTCGATCGGGTCGTTCAGGTTGCCCGCGGCGATCCTCCGGGTGGCGCCGATGAGGGAGTGGACGGGCCGGACGATCCCTTTCGACAGCCCCATGGCGAGCAGCAGGGTGGTGACGATCGCGACGGCGCTCAGGAGGAGGAATCCCTTCCGGAGGCTCGAGGACGGCGAGAAAACGGAATCCTGGGGGTCCCTCACGATCACGCCCCAGGGAGCCATGGACAGGGGCGCGAAGGCGAGCATGTCCCGCTCCCTCCCCTTTTCCGGAGCGCCCTCCTTGCAGCGGTGGCAGCTTTGCACCGACCCTTTTCTCTCCGTGACGAGGCCCTTCAGGAACCGGTACCGGTCGCCGCAGGTGAGGATCCGCCGCGGGTCGTTGGACGCGATGATGACCCCGTGGCCGTCCACGAGTTCGATGATCGTGTCGTGGCCCGTGGGGATCGCGGAGATGAGCTGGGACAACATGTAGTTCGTCGGATCGATCTCTCCACCGGCGACCCCCACGACCTCCCCGTCCTTGTTCTTCATGGGGACGAGCGCGAGGACCATCGACCGCTGGGTCGTGGGGAGAGTGTGGACGTCCGTGATGACCGGCTTCAGGTCCGCGGCCGCCTTTCGCACATACGGGAGGCTGAAGGCATCGACTCCCTCCTCTTCCCGGTGAGGATACGAGAGGAGGACGCGGCCCTGCCGGTCCAGGAGGAAGATTCTCCCGGTGAAGATCGAGTACTCCATGGCGGTTTTCAGGGCCTTCCTCTCGGGATCCCAGTCGTTGTCCTCGAGGTCGACCTTCCCGGAGAGGGAAACATCGTATAGCCGCTTGACGTTGCTCTCGATGACGTAGTCGACGTACCGGCCGATGATGTTGGCGAGCATCAGCCGGTTCTCCAGGGACCGTTCGATGCTGGCGGTGACGCTCAGGTGGCTGATGATCCCCAGGCTGACGAGGATGACCCCTACATTGAGGAACAGCAGGAAAATGATTCGCTTCTGCATCTTCCTCCCGCTCTATCCGGAGGCTCCGGACGTCGCGACGGGAGATTCCGCCGGGTGGTCCGACCCGACGGCCGGAGGCTCCGCCGGGACAACCTCCTCGAGCCTTGCAAGCTCGACGGGGTGCTCCCGCGCCATTCTCTCACGCGAGATGTACCCGGTGAAGATGCTCGTGTCGAGGGGAAACACTTCGGGGCCGAACACCGCGTTGATGATGTGCCAGAGCGCGTTGATGAGGAAGATCAGCAGGGCCTCGTTGGAGTGCAGGGCCTTCGCCGCCGGGATGATCTCGCCGGGCAGGATCTTCGTTACGAGGATCGGGAACCACAGGACCGTTCCCGTGAGGATCATCAGGAATCCGCCCATCAGGATCGTCCAGTATTCGAACTTCTCCATGTAGTCGTACCGGTCGCATTTCGCGGGGTGGTCATCCAGCCCGAAGTAGTACTTCATGTTCTCGACCGCGTCCGTGAAATCCTTCCTCGTGATGAACATCGAGGGCGACCATCTTCCCCGGACGACTCCCGCGACGGCCGTGGCGACGTTCAGGATCAGTTCGAAGGAGAAGAAGACCCCCGCATACCGGTGGATCCACCGTACGTTGTCGATCCCCCCCATTTTCAGGATGAGCCACTGGGAGAAGTCCAGGTGCCAGAACCGCTGGGACAGGCCCGTGGCGAACAGGATCAGCGTCGAAAGGACGATCCCCCAATGCTCGAAGATCCGGAGCCGGCTGAACCTCCGGATCATCCGTTTGCCGTCGTCCCGGTTTCGCTTCAATACTCTCCCCCTCCTTCAGCGGTTGACCGCGTAACGCCAGACGTGCAGGAGGACCTGCAGGATCAGGCCGATGACCATGACGGGGAGGAAAATCCTGTAGGCGGCGTTGACGATGAAGATCAGCGGGTGTTTCGACGGGGACGGCTTGTAGTGGAACAGCCACGCGTTCGGGAAGTTCTCGTTGGAGTCCGGGTGGCACTTCTGGCACCTTTTCACGAGGTTCGCCTTGACGGTGGGCGGGCCGGAACTCCCGGCGCCGGTGATGCTGTGCGTTCCGTGGCAGTCCGTGCACACGGCGATCGGCCGCGCCGGCTTGTACAGCTTTTCCCGCTGTTTCTTGTAGAAGCCCAGCGTGACGCCGTGGAAATCGGCGAGGTAGGTCTTCAGGACATCGGTGGAAAGGCCGTACTTCGTGACCACGGACGGGTTGGCGTGGCAGTTCCCGCACATCTGCGGGATCCGTTCATGGTATTCGAGGGTGAGCGGATTCTGGATATCGTGCGTGGTATGGCAATCGATGCAGATGGGAACATCCTGGTTCTGCTCGCTCAGGAGCGCCTTCCCGTGGACGCTCTTCGAATACATCTCGTAGACCTGGGCGTGGCACTTCCGGCACTTCTGGGTGGTGAGCACCCTTCCCTTGATCGTATGCGACACGCGGGCGATTCCGTGCGCGCCGTGGCAGTCGTTGCACACCGGCGCGTTCAGGTTCCCCTGGCTGAGGATCGCGTAGTGAACGCTGTCGAGGGTTTTCGTGTACTTGTCGAAGTGGCACCGCCGGCAGCTCTCCGAGGAAGCGACCGTGTAGTCCCGCCGGCTCCGGAAGGTCCGCTTCGGATGCTCCTCCTGGGAAAAACCGAAATGGCAGTCCGAACAGCGCAGCTTGTCGTGGGCGAATGACTCCAGTTCGGAGAGATCCACTTTCAGGTGGATCTTCTCCTTGTTCCGGCAGATCATGTCCATCTGGTACCGGTGGCAGCTCATGCAGTACTGCTTCTCGTTCGTAAAGATCTTCCCCCCGCTGACCGGGGTCATCGTGTGCGCCTGGTGGCAGTCGGTGCAGACGGGCGCCTCGCCCTCGCTTTCCCGCTTCAGAAAGTTGGCGTGGATGGGGTTTCCCCGGATTTGACCGATGGAATGGCAGCCCCGGCAGGCGGACGTCGTCACCGCGCGGAACTGCTCCCTGCTGCGGAACCGCTTCTTCGGGTGGATCTCGGGGAGATACGCCGCGTGGCATGCCGTGCAGTCCAGGATGCCGTGGACGGAAACCTTGAAGGCGGCGGGGACGACACGGGCCGGGACCGACTCCCCGTCCTCGGGGAAATTCGCCCGGATCCCTTCCTTCGCGTGGCACTGAAGGCATTTCCTGGCCTGCGCGGACAGGTCCGGCTCCCGGGCAAGCCCCGGCGGGGGCGCGACGGCCAGGAGAACAAGAGCGAAACAAAGGGCGAGCCCGTTCCCCTTGATCATGGACGTCCCTCCCTCCGGGACTACATGACAACGTATCAAATACCCGCCGGAACGCAATCCATCAATGTCGATCCTCCAGGTACGCGGGATCCTCCCGCATCACCGGCATCCGGTTCAGGATCCATCGGAAGATCAGGATGTGCAGGGTGATGATGGAGAGCACGATGAACACCTCCCGTGCGGGCGGCACGATCGCCTGGAAATGCCCCGGGAGGTTCCAGTTGAACATCAGGATCGAGATGTTGAGCCGCGTCAGGATGACGCCGGCGACGGCGTGGAAGGCGCCCGCCCGGACGATCCGTGCTTCGTTCCGCTTGACGCCGACGGTCAGGACGATGCAGGGAAGCAGTACGAAAAGAAGGACCTCCGCGAGGAACCAGTAGCCGTAGGAAGAGGAGAGGAGCGCCCAGTGGTCGTCGTGGGCGACGCCGATCATCCGCAGGGCGAAGTAGACGAACATCACGATGCAGGCGGCTTTCCCGAGCCCGACGGTCAGCCCGTCCAGGCTGTCCAGGAATGCGTGGTCCGCCTTCTCCTTCAGGTACCTGGCCGCGACCGTGCTCACCGCGATCACCATGCAGAGCCCCGCGTAGATGCTGGAGACGAAGAAGAAGACGGGGATGAACGCCGAGTACCATAGCGGGTGGAGCTTGCCGGGAGCCATCAGGAACAGCGCTCCGAGGGCGGACTGGTGGAGCGTGGAGAGGATCACCCCCGCGATCGTCATCGCGACGGTGATCAGGATCGCCCACTTCCGCGTCCGGCGCGCGTGGATCCATTCGAGGATCGCCGGGCTGAACTCGAGCAGTTGGACGGTCAGGTACGTGGCGACGTGCCAGGCGACGAGGAAGAGGACGGACGTCGGCCCGAAGGATACGGCCATCGGGTAATAGATCCGCCAGGGCCGGCCGATATCGATCAGCAGGTAGATCACGGCGAAGAGATACCCCATGAACCCGGTCAGGACCCCGAGGCGGACGAGCGGGTGGTATTTCCTGAACCCGAAGATGTACACCGCGGTCGCCATCACGTAGCCTGTCCCCGAGAGGGGCACGCCGGAGAAGAGCCCCCACCCGAGCAGAATGCTCCAGGGATACTCGTTGGAGGCGTGCGTGACGGTGGCCAGGCCTTTCCAGAACCGGAGGCCGATGAGGGGAAGGCCGACGAACAGGATGATCACCGCAACGATATTGAACGGCGTGACGAGCTTGCGGGCATACTCGGACAACGGCATGCCCATCGTCAGCTTGCCCAGGAATCGCGCGGGGTACGTCTCTTCCTTTACCAGGTAGTTGTCGTTCATCCCTTCTCCTCCTTGTTCCGGTTCGCCGTGTAGCACAATCCCAGCAGCGCGGGCCACAGCGTGAGGACCAGCGGAACCGCGGAGAGGAACCCCTTGGTGTTCTCCACGATCGGCTTCCGCGGAAGGTTCGTCGGAAAGTCCAGCTCCCCGAAAGGCACCCCCGAGAGGTACAGCCAGCTCGTCCCCCCGGCTTCGTACTCGCCGTAGATCCGGTCGACGTACCGGTCCGGGAACTTCCGGATCCGGTTCCGCGCGATCTTCAGCAGCGCCTCCCTCTTTCCGAACGTGATCGCCCCCATGGGGCAACTCCCGGCGCAGGCGGGGATCCCTCCCGCCTTGATCCTCCCGTGGCACATCGTGCACTTGACGATCCTTGGCTCCAGGGCGCTCTCGTAGTCGTATGCGGGGGCATAGTACGGGCAGGCGACCATGCAGTACCTGCAACCGAAGCAGACGTCCTGGTTGTAGAGCACCGGTCCTTCCGGCGTCTTCGTGTAGGCGCGCACGGGGCACGCCGAGGCGCAACTGGGTTCTTCGCAATGGTTGCACTGCACTTTCCGGTAGATCGTGTTCCCCTGGCCTTTCGGGTTCTCGTACCGGTTGACGACCGTGTACGCGCTCGCGGTGGGCCTCCTCTTCCGTTCGAACACCGATTTCTCGTCGAACGGGACCTCCGGGGCCGGCAGACGGTTCGCGGCGTTGCAGGCGGATTCGCAGCTGCGGCATCCGACGCACTCCGTCAGGTCGGTGAGCATCCCCATCCGGTCGGGCCATCCGGAGAGGTCGTGAAGCGCCTCGGCGTCCGCCGGGGTGCCGAGGAATGCGGCCCCTCCGGCCACCGCCACGACCCGGAGAAAATCCCTGCGGTTCACGGTCGTTCTTCCGTCCTCCCGCCGATCCCGTTCGCTGCCGCCTCCGGCGCCTTTCACGGGTTTTTCCATCGAAGAAACCCTCCCCTGGAATTTTCCTTCGTCGCCACCGGCCGGCTCCTACCGTGCACCGGCCTGCGCGGTGCTCTCGTGGCACATCTCGGCGCATCCCTTCGGGTCCGACCCGACGCTTCCCACATCCCGATGGCACTTGATGCAGGCGCGGTGGTAGGCGGCCGAAAGCGTCGGCCGGTCGAGTTTTCCGGCGTCGTACGACGCCGGGTGGCATGCCCCGCAGGGCCGGATCCGGCCGAGATGCACGTTCTTCCTGAAGGAAGACGCGTCGATCGTGTGACAGCCGCCGCAGGAGGGAGCCTGTCCGCCTCCATGCTGGTGGTGGCATTCGTCGCAACTCCCCGCCGTCCCCACGTGCTTTTCGTGGTCGAATTTCACCGGCCCGTGCCGGTCGGCGAGGGAGCCCATGAGCATCTTTCCGGGCATCTTCCCCTTCGGGGATCCCGCCGGTCGCCCGGCGGGCGCCTCGGCCCCGGCGTACAAGGTCGCCGCGAGCGCCACCATCCAGCAGAGAGCGATGGTCGATACGGCCTTCGTTTTCATGTGTCGCCGTCCTTCCGTTCCGGCTTCCCGTCCTTCTTCTCCGCCTTCCTCGCCTTCCGCGCTTTCCTGCCCGCCAGGTACGCCTCGCTCGGCCTCCACCCGAAGACCGCGCTTGCGCCTACCGCGTCGAGCGCCGTGGCCATCCCCTCCACGGCCATTCCGCCGAGCTCCACGGCCAGCGTGTAAACGAACAGGAACGGCAGGGCGACGACATAGAGAAGGCCGATGAACGGCGCCGCGACGGCTCGCCCGACGGTCTTCATGAAGCTTCGGATTCCCTCCTCCCGGAGGAGCGCGACGTCCTCACCGATCAATTTCCGCAGCGACTTGAACGGGGCCGGCTTCAGCACCTCGAGAAAGAGGATGAAACCCGTGATCGTCAGGACGGAGAGGATGTATTCCACCCCTTTCACGCGCGTAAGAAAATCCACGAGAGTGTGCATCTGGCGCCTCCTTTCCAGGGCGTTCGTTGTGTGTTTCCCGTGCGGTCAACCTTCCTTTTTCGCCGTCTCCTCTTCCTTTTTCGCCGTCCCCTTGCCGGAGAGGTACGCTTCCGAGGGTCTCCACCCGAACGACACGCTTTTCCTCATCTGCAGGAAGAGGCTGCCGAAGACCCTCACTCCCACCATGTAGATCATCGTGCAGATGATCAGCACCGGCAGGAACAGGACATACACTCCCCCCAAGGCGATCATCAGGAGGAACAGGACGAAGAACGGAAGACGGCGGTAGCTCAACTCCTCCCCGCCGGGGAGGACTCCTTCCGTTTTCAGTCCCACCACGTTCATGCTCTTCAGGTTCCAGTACATCCCCGCGCCCACGCTGTCTCCTCCGCTGTACCTCGTCATCTCCCGTACCCCCTTCCGGTCTCGGTGTTCGGGGCATCTTTCCTGTTCTTGCGGACCACTCTAGGGGATGGGCGACGGGCCGACAATTGGAGGAAATACCTATATTCGAGGGAAATATTCCCTACCCGGGGGAGGGAAAAATCGTAGTTTCCGGGAAAATCGATGGGTTGGGGCGGGGAGGGAACGCCTACGGGAGCATGCTTTCGGCCACTTTCATCAACTCGAACGGGGTCAGGCGGGCAAGGACGGTGATCCGCAGATCCTTCTCACGCCAGGAGATCCGGGAACATGGCTCGCCTTTCACGCCGGAGCCGACCTCGAGGACCGCGGACCTCCCCTTCAAGGGATAGGTCGCCTGCTCCCTGATCCGGGAGATCACCAGGGGCCCCCCGGGGGAGAAGCCGTCCTCGGCCGCCTGGTAAATCATCATCCCGATCTCCCCGGGCTTCCCTTCTCCGCTCCTCTCGAATTCCATGATGACGGCAGGGTACGGCTTCCCCTGCGCAAGGATCCCCGTGGGGGGCCACCGGAAGTCTTCGGGGAAATAGGAGGGGACGAACACCTGCCGGATCCCCAGCGCCGTCCGCATCTCCTCGTAATCTCCGTAGCGGCGCATGAGATCTTTCTGCGCGATCAGCGGGAACCAGTTGAGCGCCTTCAGCGCGATGACCAGGATCGCCAATCCCGCCGCGAAGGCCAGGAAACCGAACGCCTTGCTCCTCATGGACGCTCTCCGCTACACGATGAAGTAGTTGATCAGGACGACGGCCACGGCGACCGCCGCGGGCACCAGCGACCGTACCCCGGAATCATGGTCCCCCCCGGATTCCAGCCTGGAGATCCGGCTCTCGATATTCAGCCGGTGGCTGCGCTCCTCGATCTCCTTCGCGGTCTTGCGGGTTTTCCGGGCGTTGGGCGGCGGGGGCGCTTCCGGCGGCAGGTACAGTTTCCGGAGCGCCTGCACCAGCCCGCGCCGGTTCCGGGTGACGGAAACGGCGAACTCGTCGCATACCTTCTCCTCCTCCTGGGCCGCCCTCCGGAACTCCATCAGGACGACGGGATTGAAGAACATGAGCGCCCGGAGCAGGTACGCCGCGACCAGCATCGGGTGCCGGCTCCGGACGACGTGGGAGATCTCGTGGGCGACCGCGGATCGCAGTTCCTCCTCCGTGAGGGCCGCAACGAGCGAGGAAGACACGTACACCGCCGCGCGTTTTCCGGTGGTGGAGTAGATCAGGAAATCGTCGTCCTCCACGACGAATACGGCGGGGAGGACCGGCAAGGTTTCCATCGCCGCCCGGATCGCCGGATCCTCCAGGCAATCGACCTTGCCGACGGCTTTCTCCGGCTTTCCCGACTCGAAGGAATGCCTCAAGATCGGGATGAGTTCCTGGAAAAGGAACACGAGCGTAGTGATCGTGAATACCACCGCCAGCCCCCCCATCACGGGATGGGTTCCCAGCATCTCGAGTTCCAGCCACCTGCCGCTCTCGAAGATCGTCCCCAGGCGGAAGTGGATCGAATCCCGACCGGGACTGACGATCCGAAAGAGCGGGAACAGGAACACCGGGGCGATGACGGGGACGAGGAAGACCCTCTGACGAACCACGGGGTCCCTGACGTCCCAGGCCTTGACCGCGATTTCGGCGACGATGGAAGCGACCAGCGAATGGAAGAACGCCTGCGTCACGTACAGGCCGGGGGAGGAATGGAAGATACCGGACAGGCTCATGGCATTGGATTCCCGCCGCCCAGTGTATTCCATAAACGGAAAACCATCGAAACCTTCTTTCCCGGCGCGCGTCGAAACCGTGAACGAGGATTCCCATCCATCGACGGACAAGGAGGCGGCCATGCAGGAGCGCAAGGGAGTGATCACGTTCAAGGGGAACCCGGTGACCCTCCTCGGGCCCGAGGTCAAGGCGGGGGACAAGGCCCCCGACTTCCGGGTCGTGGACACGGGGCTGGCGCAGGTGACCCTCGCGGATTTCAAGGGGAAAGTAAAGATCATCAGCGCGGTCCCCTCCCTCGACACGCCGGTGTGCGACATGGAGACGCGGCGGTTCAACCAGGAGGCGGCGAAGCTCCCGGGGAACGTCGTCGTCCTCACGGTCAGCCTCGACCTTCCCTTCGCCCAGAAGCGGTGGTGCGCGGCGGCCGGGGTCGACAAGGTGAAGGTCCTCTCCGACTACCAGGACCGCTCCTTCGCCTCCGCCTACGGGGTGCTCATCAAGGAGTTGAAGCTTCTGTCCCGGTCGATCTTCGTCGTCGACGGGACCGACACGGTCCGCTACGTTCAGCACGTGAAGGAAGTGGCCCAGGAGCCGGACTATGCCGCGGTCCTTGCGGCGGCGCAAGGGATCCGGTAGATGGGTAGGCGGAAGGCCTGTGATGGCCCAAGCGCCGCGCTGGCATAAGAGGGCCAACGGAGCCGGCCCATCGCGGATACCTCTGTTTTTCCATTGGTTTTTCCGTAGGATCGTATATGGAATGATGCCAATGCCGGTTCTATGCGGTAGAATGCGTTGAACCTGAAGAACACTTTCCGTCACCCTGGGAGGCCATGATGAAGGGGAACAAGAAGCTGATCGAGACGTTGAACTCGCTGCTGGCGGATGAACTGACCGCGATCAACCAGTACATGGTCCATTCGGAGATGTGCGCCAACTGGGGGTACGAGAAGCTGCACAAGCACTTCGAGAAGCGGGCGATCGAGGAAATGAAGCACGCCGAGAAGCTCATCGGCCGGGTCCTCTTCCTGGAGGGGACGCCCACGGTAAGCGTCCTTCGGAAGATTTCCATCGGCGGGGCGGTGCCGGAGCAGCTCGGCAGCGACCACGCGCTCGAGATGGGCGCCGTCAAGGCCTATAACGACGCCATCCGGCTCGCAGGCGATGTCGGCGACTTCGCCACCCGGGAGATCCTCGAACATATCCTCCAGAACGAGGACACGCACATCGACGATATCGAGGCGCTGCAGGACCAGATCGGCCACATGACGCTTCCCATATTCCTCACCACGCAGGTCGGGAAGTAGAAGCCGATTTCCATCGTCACCGGCATCTTCTACCACCCGTCGTTCTCGCGACGAAGTTACCTGACCGTCGGCGCGCGGCTGGCCGACTTTCCGATGGCGTTGGACGGGATCCTCCTTCGCTGCCGGGTCAAGCTCTACGAGCCTGGGCCGGTTTCGAAGGATCTGCTGCTGAAGGTCCACACCCCGGGCCTGATCGAGGGGGTGAAGGGGGATCCGCTCTGCTCCACCGCCTGGCACTCGGCGGGAGGCGTGGTGATGGCGGGGGAGAAGATCGCCGGGGGGGAGATCGCCAACGCCTTCGCCTTCATCGGCGCCGGGGGGCACCATTCGGCGCGGGACACCTTCGGGGGGTACTGCTGCTTCAACGACGTCGCGCTCTGCATCGTCAACCTGCGGGAGAAGCACGGCTTCCGGCGATTCGCGATCCTGGACACCGACGCTCACCACGGCGACGGAACACGCGAGATCTTCCTCACCGACCCCGATGTCCTTCACGTCTGTGTCTGCGGACAGGAGTACGAATCGCCCGACGGGACGAAAGTGGACCTCGGTTTTCCCGATCCACGGGAATGCCGGGGCGGGCGCACGATGAACGACGCCTATTTCGACCGGGTGTCGCGGTCGTTTCCCGACCGGGTCCGCCGGTTCCGGCCCGACCTCCTCTTCTGGTATTTCGGCTTCGATACTCACCAGGGCGACTACGGCGACATCGGCCTCACCGGGCCTTGCTACTGGAACATCGCCGTGCTGATGCGGAACCTCGCGGAGGAGGTCTGCGGCGGGAAGCTCGAGGTGGTCCTGGGGGGCGGATCCCGAACGGAGCTGGCGACGAAGCTGATCCCGCCGGTGATCGGGACGCTCGCGGGTAAAGATATGTGGCAAACGGAATTTCCAGGGGGGTAATATGAAAGAAATTCCATGAGAGCATCGACCGGATTTCGATGGATGAGGGCGCTTGCCTGGAGCGCTCTTTTCCTTTTCCTGGTCCTTTCTTCCTCCGCGGCCTCTCCTCCAGCGTCTCCGGCGCCGCAGGAACCGATCCGGATCGGCGTGTCGTCGATGATCACCCCCGTTGACACGGTCAAATATTACCAGGAGATCATCGACTACATCGGCGCGCGGATCGGGCAACCCGTCCGGATGGTCCATCGGAGGACCTACGAGGAGATGGACGGACTCCTCGAACGGGGCGAGGTCCAGATCGCGTTCATCTGTTCCGCCCCCTACGTGAAGGACCGGGAGCGGTTCGGCGTGGAACTCCTCGTGGCTCCGAGCGTCAACGGAAGCACGAGATATCAGTCCTACATCATTGTTCATAACGACAGGCCCACCAAGACCTTCCCGGAGTTGAAGGGGAAGTCCTTCGCGTTTACGGATCCGAACTCCAACACGGGAAAGATCTACCCCACCTATCTCCTCAAGACGATGGGGTACGTCCCCGAGAATTTTTTCGGCCGATCCGTCTACAGCTACAGTCACAACAAATCCGTCGAGATGGTGGCGAAAAAGGTCGTGGACGGCGCGGCGGTGGAGAGCATGGTGTACGAGTACATGCGGAAGACCGGCTCTCCCTACGCCCGGCAGACGAAGATCATCAAACGGTCCCCCCCCTTCGGCATCCCCCCGGTGGTCGTGACCCGTGATGTCGATCCCCGGCTGAAGAACAAGGTGAAGGAAGCTTTCCTCTCCATGCGGAACACGCCGAAGGGGAAAGCGATTCTCGATGCGATGATGATCGACGGTTTCGTCGAGGTCCCCGACGGCAACTACGACACGATCCGGGAGATGGAACGCGCCGTCGCGGGCATTTCGACGGTTTCGAAAAAAGTCAGGAACGGCAAATCGGTATACTTCGGCATCATTCCCATAGATAACCCGAGGATCATGTACGAGAAGTACCAGCCTCTTCTGGATTACCTTTCGTCGGAGACGCCGTATTCCTACGAGCTGGTCCTGAAAAAGAATTACGAGGAGACGGTGGAAGCCCTTGCGGCGGGAGAGACGGATCTCGCGCTCCTCGGGCCGTTGACGTATCTCGAGGCCCGGGCGAGGTGCGGGGCCGTCTGCATCCTGAAGCCGAAGGGGGCCGACGGGCGCGCACGGTACAGGAGTGTGATCGTGAAGAAGAAGGGCAATCCGCTGCCGGGTCTTTCCGGCCTCAAGGGGAAGACCGTGGCGTTCGCCTCGTCGAAATCGACTTCGGGGAATCTTCTCCCCCGCTACCTCCTGGCGGGCGCGGGGATCCACCTGAACGAACTGAGGGGATATACGAATTTCGATTTTCACGATTCGGTGGTGAAGGCCGTCCTGAAAGGACAGTATGCCGCCGGGGCGGTACGGGACTCGGTGGCGAGGAAATACATGAAGCTCGGGATCGAGGTGATCGCCGAATCCGGGGAGATCCCGATGGGACCGCTGGTCGTCGGGCCGGGGGCACCTCCCTCGGTCGCGGAAGCGGTGAAGAAGGCCCTGCTCAAGCTGAATCCTTCGGATCCCGGCGGGCAGAAGGTGCTGAGGCGTCTCGACGAGGATTTCAGGAACGGTTTCACCGAGGCGTCGGACGGGGATTACGAGGGAGTGCGTTCCCGGATCAACGCCGTCCCGCAAACGTGCGGCCGGGGCTGCCACCCGAAGATCCGGTTATGAACCGCCTGCTCGACCTGTTTTCGCGAAAGGGTCTTCAATTCCAGTTCATCCTGATCACGACGGGCGCGATCATCGTCATGATGAGCGTTCTCGGCTTTCTGGCCGTCGAAAGGGAAAAGAGCATCCGCTACGCGGCGGTGGAAAAGGAGGGCCGGCTCCTCAGCGAGACGCTGGCCATCCCGATCGTCAACGACCTGATCTACGAGAAGCTCGGGCTCGTGGAGGAAGGGGGGCTTCTCGACAACTACATCATGGAGATCTTCAACCGCCAGGACATGGACCTGCTGTACATGGCGATCCTGGACGAGGAAGGGAGGGTGATCTCCCACAACGACATCACCGAGTACGGGAAGGTCTACTCGGATCCGCTGACGCGGAATACCCTCGCCGCGGACAAGACCACCGTGCAGCGCTTTTCGAACTCCGGCCACCACGCGCTCGATTTCGGCGTTCCGCTCTCGATCGGCAGGAAGAGGTGGGGGTCGCTGAAATTCGGGGTCTCCCTCGGGAAGGTCGAGCACGAGGTCCTCGGCGCCGTGAAGGGGATCGTGGTCCTTACGTTCGTGCTTCTTTTCGCGGGCTTCGCGATCATCATGTTCCTGAGCAGGAGGTTCATCAGCCCGATCACCCATCTGGCCAACACGATGGAGAAGGCGCGGGGGGATTTCCTCGACCTGAAGGTGGACGTGAAGGGTCAGGACGAGCTGGCCGTTCTCGGCGATCGGTTCAACGGCATGATCGAGAGGATCCGTCAGGCCAACGAGGAGCTGAAGAAGACCCACGAGAAACTGGTCCAGTCGGAAAAGCTCGCCTCCATCGGCGTCCTCGCCGCGGGGGTCGCCCACGAGATCAACAATCCCCTCGGAGGAATCTTCAACTGCCTCAGGATGCTGAAGCAGAGCGGCGGAGACCACGCATTGCGGGAGAAGTACCTCGACCTCGTCAGGGAAGGGATGGACCGGATCGAGTCGACCGTGAGCAAGCTTCTCTGGATGTCGCGGAAGGCCGAGCACGCGCCCGTCGACCTCTTCATGAAAAGCGCGGTCGAAAACGTCCACTCTTTCCTGAAATACAAGATCAGGAAAGGCGGGATCGTCTTCCGGAACGAAGTGCCGGACGACCTCCATTTCACCATCGACGTGCACGATTTCCAGCAGCTGCTCCTGAACCTCTTCATCAACGCGATCCACGCGATGGAATCGGGAGGGATCCTTACCGTAAGGGGATCGCGGGAGAAGGCCGCCGTCATCGTCGAGGTCATCGACACCGGGTGCGGAATCGCTCCGGAAAACGTCGGCCGGATCTTCGATCCCTTCTTCACGACGAAGCCCACCGGAGAGGGGACCGGTCTCGGCCTCTGGTTGACCTATGAAATCGTCCGGACCTACGATGGGGAGATCACGGTCCGGAGCAAGGAAGGGGAGGGGAGCCGGTTCATCATGCGTTTTCCGGAGAGGCGTCCCGCATGAAGGAAACCGTTTGCCTGATCGAAGACGAGAAGATCATGCGCGTCACCCTCGAGGATGCGCTGAAGGGGGCGGGGTACGAGGTCGTCTCGTTCGAGACGGGCGCGGCCGGCCTGGAAGCGCTTCGCAACGCTCCGTGCGACGTCGTGGTCACCGACGTGCGGCTTCCCGACATGGACGGGTTCGACATCGTCCGGGAGATCACGCGACAGGGAGGTTCCCAGGTGATCGTGATGACCGCCTTCGGAACCATCAAGGACGCCGTCGAGGCGATGAAGCTGGGGGCGCTGGATTACATCACCAAGCCGTTTTCGCTCGACGAATTCCTCCTGCTCGTCGAAAGGGCGCTGGAGCTGAAGAGGCTGAAGGAAGACAACATACGTCTCAGGAAGGATCTCAACAGGTGCTACAGGGCGCCGAACATCGTCGGCGAGAGCGCCGCGATCAACAAGGTCTTCTCCCTCGTCGAAAGGATCTCCGCGTCGGATTCGACGGTCCTGATCCTCGGGGAAAGCGGGACGGGAAAGGAGCTCGTCGCGACGGCCCTGCACTATCAGAGCAACCGGAAAGGGAAGCCCTTGATCAAGGTGAACTGCGCCGCGCTGCCCGAAGGGCTCATCGAGAGCGAGCTGTTCGGGCATGAAAAGGGGGCGTTCACGGGAGCGGTGCGCAGGAAGCCCGGCCGGTTCGAGCTCGCCAACGGCGGAACCATTTTCCTCGACGAGATCGGGGATGTTCCTCTTTCGACGCAGTCGAAAATCCTGAGGGTGATCCAGGAGAGGCAATTCGAGAGGATCGGCGGCACCACCACGATGACCGTGGATGTGCGGATTATCGCCGCCACCAACCGGAACCTCGAGGAGGAAGTCCGGGTCGGCCGCTTCAGGGAAGACCTGTATTACAGGTTGAACGTCATCCCGCTGGTCCTTCCTCCCCTGCGGGAGAGAAGGGAGGATATCCCCGGTCTCATCGAGTTCTTCATGGAGAAGTACAGGAAAAAGCTTTCGAAGAATGTCCGGCTTTCCGGAGAGACCGTGGAGGCGCTTCTCTCGTACGATTATCCCGGCAACGTGAGGGAACTGGAAAACGCGATCGAGCGATGCGTCACTCTTTCCGGATCGAACGTGATCGGAAAAGAGGATCTCCCCGACACGGTCGCGAACCGGCAGCAGGTCGCCGGCAGCCTGCTGCTTTCGGACGTCGCCGCCGATGCGGAGAAGAACCACATCCTGGAGGTGTTGAAGACAACCCGCGGCGGGAAGACGAGCGCCGCCAAGATCCTGGGCATCAGTCGGAAGACCCTCTGGGAAAAGATGAACGTGTACGGTATAAAAAGTGTTCCGCCTGCGTAACACTCCCCGGTGACCGCGCCGACATCTTGTTTATCTTTTTCTTTCATGTAGATAATCGCTATCTTGCCCCACAGGGTGTTTCTATTTCGTAACACTTCTGCGGATCCAACTCCTTTCATTTCGACAAGTTGTGAATGGCATGAAAATTGTTGTACCACTACGGAATTCGTGTGCATGCCATCGGCACGAGTGAAATCGATCGAACAAGGAAATGGAACGGCGCCAATTGAAAAAGTACAATTAGAAGATTAAAGGAGGGGTGCGATGAAAATTATTACCGTTGTCGGCATCTGCCTGGCCTTGCTCCTGTCCTCCTTCGCGTACGCGAAGGTCGGAGGAGGCGATATCCTCTTCAAGGTGAAGAACGGGAATGTGACCTTCAGCCACGACAGCCATGTCCAGTCCGCCGGCCTTGCCTGCCGGCAGTGCCACGACAAGCCGTACCTGAGCGTGGCCCAGCACAAAAAGGTGTCCATGAAGGAGATGGAAAAAGGAACGTCGTGCGGAACCTGCCACGACGGGAAGAAGGCGTTCAGCGTAAAGGGCGACTGTCGGAATTGCCATAAAAAATAAGGACTGGGAGGAGCGGCATGAAGATGAAGCGGCGAGACTTCCTGAAAGTCACCGTGGCTGCCGGAGCCGTTGCGGCAGCCGGGCTCCCGAAGCTTAACGCCTTCGCGGCATACCAGGATAAGAAGGACGCGGCCTCCCCCGGCAGATGGATCCCCTCCACCTGTCAGGGGTGCACCGCCTGGTGCCCGGTGGAGTTCTACGTGCAGGGCGAACGCGCCGTCAAGGTGCGCGGCAACCAGCTCTCCAAGGCCAATGGCGGATATTGTTGCCCCCGCGGCCACATGATGATCCAGCAGCTCTACGATCCGGACCGGGTCAAGGTCCCGATGAAGCGGACCAACCCCGTCAAGGGACGTGGAATCGACCCGAAGTTCGTCCCTATCACCTGGGACGAGGCGTTGGACGCCATCGCCGAAAAGATGATGGAGCTTCGAAAGGCCAACGAACCGGAGAAGTTGATGTACATGCGGGGCCGCTACTCTCCCACATCCACCGATCTTCTCTACGGAACGCTGCCGAAAATCTTCGGGACGCCCAACTACTTCTCCCACAGCGCCATCTGCGCCGAGGCCGAGAAGATGGGGCCAGGCTACACGCAAGGTTTCTTCGGCTACCGTGACTACGACCTGGCCAAAACGAAGTGCCTGGTGGTCTGGGGGACCGACCCCTTGAGCTCCAACCGGCAGGTGCCCAACGCCATCGGCAAGTTCAGCGGCATCCTCGACCGCGGGACGGTCATCGCCGTCGATCCCCGTCTCTCCCCCTCGGGCGCCAAGGCCAACGAGTGGCTGCCCATCAAGCCGGGGGAGGACGGCGCCCTGGCCGCCGCCCTCGCTCACGTCATCATGACGGAAGGGATGTGGAGCAGGGAGTTCGTCGGAGACTTCAAGGACGGCAAGAATCTCTTCAAACCCGGCGCCACGGTCGACGAGGCCGCTTTTGTGGAGAAACAGACCCATGGCGTGGTGAAGTGGTGGAACCTGGAGCTGAAGGACAAGACCCCTGCCTGGGCCGCGAAAAAGACCCTGATCCCGGAGGATCAGATCCTCCGGGTCGCCCGCACCATGGGCAAGGCCGGAGCCGCCACCGCGGTCTGGATGGGTCCCGGCGTGGCGATGACTCCCCGCGGCACCTACGCCTCCATGGCGGTCTATGCCTTGAACGGCGTCCTGGGATCCATCGAGACCGAGGGGGGAGTCTTCCAGAGTTCCGGCGTACCTGTGGAGAAATTCCCCAAGGCCGATCCGTTTATCGATGAAATGGCCAAGCATCACGGGCACGGCAAAAAGATCGACGGCCGCGGCGCCAAGGACATGCCTGCCATGATGGGGGGCAAGCCGGGCAGCGGCGTGGTCACCAACAACGTGGCCAACGCCTTGCTGAAAGATCCGGATGCCATCAAGGTCTTCCTCAGCACCTGGAGCAACTTCGTCTTCTCCGCGACCGGCGCCCAGCGCTGGGAGAAGGCGATGGCGAGGATGCCCTTCTTCGTCCACATGGTCACCAACGCCTCGGAGATGACACAGTTCGCGGACATCGTCCTGCCGGCCACCTTCGCTCCCGCGGAGAAGTTTTCCGTCATCACCAACATGGCCAATCTGCACGGTCACATGTCCATCCAGCAGCCGGTCGCGAAAAAACTGTGGGACAGCAAGGCGGAAGAGACCGAAGTGATGTGGTTGCTGGCCGGGAAGCTGAAGGCCAGAGGGTTCGCGAACCTGTACGACTACTACGCCTCGTTCGAGGATCCGGAAACGAAGAAAAAGCCCACAAACGCCGAGGAGTTCGCCGAAATCGCCGCCAGGATCTCCAGCCAGAAGGTATGGAACGGCAAGGAGAAGATGAAAGGGGACCAGATCGCAGGTTGGCAGGAATTCCGCACGAAGGGGATCTACAACTCCGAGACCTACGCCTACAAGAAGAACTGGGGCAAGTTCAAAACCGAAACGAAAAAATTCGAGTTCTACAGCGTTACCTTGAAGAAGGCGTTCGATGAGCACGCCAGGAAACACAACACCACCGTGGACGACATCCTTCGGTCCAGCGGTTACGAGGCCCAGGGCGAGCTGGCCTTCCTGCCGCACTACGAATCCCCCAAGCGCCACGGCGGCGAGAAGGAGTACCCCCTCACCTTCATCGACTACAAATCGCGCCTCAACCGCGAAGGCCGCAGCCAGAACACCCCCTGGTTCCAGGAGTTCAAGAAGGTCGACGTGGGGGACGAGTCCTGGGACGACGTCATCAAGATCAACCCGATCGATGGCAAGAACCTCGGCCTGAAAACCGGCGACAGCGTAAAGGTCTCCTCCACCACGGGCTCCATCGTCACCAAGGTGAAGTTGTGGGAAGGCGTGCGCCCCGGTACGGCGGCGAAGTGCTACGGCCAGGGGCATTGGGCCTACGGCAAAGTTGCGGCCAGGGACTACGCCAAGGCCCAGCCCCGCGGGGGCAACAACAACGAAATCCTGGTGGACGACTATGACCGCCTGAGCGGATCAACCGCCCGCAACGGCGGATTTACCGGCGTCAAGATCGAAAAAATCTAGGGTGGAGGAGGCATAAATGGCAAGGCAATACGGAATGGTCATCGACCTTCAGAAATGCGTCGGCTGCGGCGCCTGCGCCCTGGCCTGCAAGACCGAGAACAACACCCAGGGAAGCGCCAAAGGGCAGACATACAATTGGGCCGATTTCATCTACCGGGAGGAGGGGAAATTCCCCAACGTCTCCTTTACCGCCCTTCCGGTGCTCTGCAACCACTGCTCGGACGCGCCTTGCGTCAAAGCCTGCCCCGTGAAACCCAAGGCCATGTTCAAGACGCCCGACGGGATCACCATGCACAACGATGCCCGCTGCATCGGGTGCCGCCGCTGCCAGAAGGCCTGTCCCTATAGCGCGACGGACGTGACGAAGGAGAAGGCGGCCTACAGCGTCATCAGCGCGAACGATTCCAACGAACCACCCCATGCCTTTTATCGCGATACCACCGAGATCATCAAGGGAGGCACCGCTTCGGGAGCCGAGGTGGCCAAAACGGCCGGCGACCTGCCGCCCCATCGGAACCACTTCAGCCATCCAGACTATGAAAGCGTGAGAAAACAGGGAGTCGTCGAGAAGTGCATCTTCTGCGAGCACCGCGTGAAAAAGGGGGAACTGCCCAATTGCGTCGTCGCATGTCCCGCCAAGGCCCGCATCTTCGGGGACCTGAACGATGCGTCGAGCGAACCGGCCGGCCAACTGAAGAAGTTCAAGTCCTTCCGGCTCAAGGAGGAGAAGAAAACCCGGCCCAACGTTTCCTACATCCGGAATTTCAAAGGCGGGAAGACGGCATAGCGTCTTGGTCGCCGATTGGGGAGTGAACGGGCGGAGTCAATGATGGCCATGGGTTCCGTACGCATCCCGGAAGAAGGGAACGGCACGGTCCGGCCGCTCCGGGTCGATCCCTCGCGTTGCTCGAGGATGCGCTATTCCGGGAGCCGATGTGAAAGGTGCGTCTCCGCCTGCCCGAGGTCTGCCATCCGCCTGGACGAGTGTCTGGATGTGCTGGAGGAAAGGTGCACCGGCTGCCTCACCTGTACCACCGTCTGCCCCGCCGGCGCTCTGGAGGCCGAGGCGGATTTCGACAGGCTGATTCGCGGGCTCGCCTCCCACCCACTCCCCACGCTGGTGGTCGGGTGCGGGAAAAGCGGCTCCCCCTCCGACCGGCAACTTCCCTGCCTGGGCATGCTGTCCGCGGAGCATCTGGTGGCGCTTTCCGCAAGCGGCGAAGCCATCGTGCAGCTCGATGCAAGCGCCTGCAACGGCTGCGACGCCGGGGGAATGTATCAACACCTGACGGCGCGGCTGAGGAAAACGGAGGAGGAAAGCGGCCTCCCTCTCGGTAGCCGCATCCGGCTGATTCCGGATGCGAAGGAGATCGATTTCCGCCAGGAGAGCCTGGATCGCCGGGGATTTTTCCGGTCTTTCCGGAGGCTGGCCGTCCAGGGAATGACCACGGTGCTGGCTCCGCCGTCCACGGAACGGAAAGCCATGTCGTACATGGACAAGTATCTGCCGACGCGGCGGGCGATGCTGCTCGCCGCCCTGGCGGCTCTTTCCCCGGAGACTGCGCAAGGGGTAAGAGACGCTTTTTCGTTTCCCATCGCCTTCGGAACATCGTGTGACGGTTGTCTCGGCTGCGTCAGGGTCTGTCCTTCGGCCGCCCTGTACGATTCCGGAACCTTCGGATCGGAACCTTCCGTTCCCCGGTTCGATCCCGAAAGGTGCACGGGGTGCGGTCTCTGCGCGGAATTCTGCCTGTCCGAGGCTATCCGCATGGACCCGGCCGGCTGAAGGACAACAAGGACGACTCGACGGGGGAGGACATCGAAGATGGACGAAATGATCCTGCGGGAGAGGACGAGGGGGGACTGCTATCGCTTCCTGTCCGCCTGCTTCTGTCAGCCCGGGAAAAACGTTTTCCAGGAAGAGAAGCTGCTGCGAAATCTCACGAAATCCCTCCACAGGATCTGTCCGGAAGCCGCCCTTTTTTCCGCTTCGATGGAGGATAGCATCCTCAAGTACGGGAATGAAGAATTGCTTGTAGAATATTCCAGGCTCTTCATCGGCCCGTTCGGCGTGATCGCGCCGCCGTACGGCTCGGTATACCTGGACGGGGAACGAAGGGTCATGGGGGATTCCACCATGAAAGTCATCGGGATGTACCGGAACGAGGGGCTTTCCGGAAGCGTCGACGCCAGGGAACTTCCGGACCATGTCGCCGTGGAACTCGAGTTCATGAGCTATCTCGTTTTCGCAGAGATCAAGGCCTTGGAAGCGTCCGATCTCCGGGCGGCGATCGAAGCCGTCGCGAAACAGGAAAGATTTTCCGCTGAATTTCTCCGGCGATGGATACCGCCGTTCTGCGAACGGATCAAGGAGAACGCGGAGAACGACTTCTATACCGCGCTCGCGCAATGCGCTTCGACGTTTATCGGGAGTTCCCGCCCCGCCGATCTTCGTGACGCCGCGGGAGAAGGACCGCTGGCTGCATCCGGATGACGATGAGGAACCGGGGAGAGAAGACGAGGAGGGGGAAGGGCTCCGTGCTCCTCGGCATCGAGGAGGCCCAGAGAATCGTCCTGGCGGACGTCGTCCCGCTGCCGACGGAGACGGTCTTTCTTCTTCAGGCCCTGGGAAGGATCATCGCGGAGGAAATCCGTGCCCCCTGGGATGTCCCGGTGGAGGACAGCTCCGCGATGGACGGGTACGCGTTTTCGTCCGGCGGCTTGAGGGGGGGCCGGCTGAACGTGGTCGGATTTCTCCCCGCCGGGGAACACCGGACGGTTCCGGTGGCGCCGGGGGAGGCGGTGAAGATCATGACCGGCGCGCCGGTTCCTCCGGGGTGCGACACGGTGATCCCGGTGGAGAACGTCGAGGCGGATGGGGACGGCATCCGTTTGCTGCGGCCGGTGGTTCCCGGCGACCACGTACGGAAGCGGGGAGAGGATCTCCGGCAGGGTGAAAGAGTCATTCCGTCCGGAGCGTACCTGCGGCCCCAGGAGATCGGGATGCTCGCATCCCTCGGGAGAGTCTCGGTGGAGGTTTTCCGGAAAGCGCGGGTGACGATCCTCGCCACCGGCGATGAACTCGTCGAGATCGGTTCCGGTCCGGCTCCCGGGAAGATCCTCAACAGCAACAGCTACGGCATCGCCTGCCAGGTGACGGAGACCGGGGGAGAGCCGATCGTCGCGGGGATTTCGAGGGACGACCCGGGATCGTTGATGGAGAAGATGTCCGAGGGACTCCAGGCGGATGTCCTGGTGACGACGGGAGGAGTCTCCGTCGGCGACAGGGATTACGTCAAGGAGGCGATCGCCGGTCTTGGAGGAGAGACCCGGTTCTGGAAGGTGAGGATGAAACCCGGAAAGCCGGTCGTCTTCGCGATCGTCCGCGGGAAACCGGTCTTCGCCCTGCCCGGAAACCCCGTCGCGGCGATGGTCGCCTACGAGCAGTTCGTCCGCCCCGCCCTGTTGCGGATGATGGGGCACACCCGCATCTTCCGGCCGGTGGTGAAGGCGATCCTGAAGGATGGTGCCAAGAACAAGGGCGATCGCCCTCACCTGGTTCGCGTGCTGGTGTCGCTGAAGGAAGGAAGGTATGAGGCCTCGATCACCGGGAGCCAGAGCTCCGCGCGCCTTGCGTCGATGACGGGTGGAAACGGGCTGCTCACGCTGGCGCCCGGGGACTCCCTTTCGGCGGGGGACGAAGCGCCGGTCTGTCTCCTGGACAGGAGTTTCGAGATGGGGGAGTTCCGCGATGGCGCTGGTTGACCCGTTCGGAAGAAGGATCAATTACCTTCGCCTCTCGGTCACCGATCGCTGCAACCTTCGGTGCCGCTACTGCATGCCCGGAAAACAGGTCCCGGAAAGGAATCCCCGGGGGATCCTGGGGTACGAGGATCTCTTCCGGGTGGCCCGCGCCGCGGTGTCACTCGGCGTCGAGAAGATCCGGGTGACCGGCGGCGAGCCGCTTCAGCGCCAGGGAATCGTCCGGTTTCTCGAGGAGCTTGCCGTCATCCCGGGGCTGAAACGGCTCGTGGTCACGACGAACGGCGTCCGGGTGGGCGGGATGGCGAACGCCCTGCGGGCGGCCGGGGTGGATAGCCTCAACATCAGCCTCGATTCCCTCCGGCCGGAGGTCTTCTCCCGCATCACCCGGGGAGGGGATCTCCGTTCCGTGCTGCGGGGGATCGCCGCCGCGGGAGACGCGGGATTCCCGTCGGTCAAGATCAACGTCGTCGTCATGCGGGGCGTCAACGACGCGGAGATATTCGATTTCGCGAGACTGTCGATCGAGAGGCCCTACAAGATCCGTTTCATCGAATACATGCCGACGGTTCCCGAGCCCGGCTGGCGGTCCCTCGTGGTTCCCGGGGAGGAGATAAAGGACCGGCTCTCCGACCGATACGCGATCCTCCCCGTGGCGAGGGAGGATCTCATGGGTCCGGCGCGTGAATACAAAATCGGCGGGGCGGCGGGAACGATCGGGATCATCGCTCCGATTTCCTGCGGGTTCTGCGGGGATTGCAACCGCATCCGCGTCACCGCGAAGGGGATCGCGAAGGGGTGCCTGTTCGAATCCTCGGGTCTGGACCTCACACCGTTCCTCGGCGGGGAGTACGACACCGCGGCCTTGATGGCCGCCCTTCGGGGGGTCGTATCCCGCAAGCCCGAGAAACACGGGTTGTCGGACCGCAATACGGAGCCCAAGCCCTTCCTCATGTCGCAGGTGGGCGGGTAAGGCGAGGGTTCGTTCCCGGCAGGGATCGCGAGGAGGCCATGAAGAACGGCATGCGGATCGACCTGAGGGAGGTCGCGGGGTCCTTCGGAGACCTGGCGACGTTTCTTCCCTTGGCCGTAGGGCTCATCACCGTCAACGGGATGAACCCCACCTCCCTCTTTCTCTCCGCCGGAGCGATGTATATCGCCGCCGGACTGTATTTCAGATTGCCGATTCCGGTCCAGCCGCTGAAGGCGACATCGGCGATCGCGATCGCCATCGGCGCGAGCCCCGGGACGATCTCCATGGTGGCTTTCCTGATGGGCTGCATCTTTTTTCTGGCGTCGCTGTTCGACCTCAACGGATCGTTCCGCAAAATCTTCACTCGTCCGATCGTCCGGGGCGTCCAGCTCGGACTGGGGATCCTGCTGGTGAAGGGGGGGATGAAGGCCCTCCTCACGCAACACCCGGGGAGCGCATCGACCGCCGGTGTTCCCCCGGTTCTTTTCGGGATCGTCATCGGGTTGTTTGTAGCGGCCATCATCCGTTTTTCGAGGAAGGATCGTTTCTATCCTTCCGCTCTGGCCGTTTTGGCGTTCGGTCTCCTCCTCGGCGGATTATTGAGCTCGTTTCAGCCGCTGTCCGCGATCCGCCTCGGGTGGGTCCGGCCGGAATGGATGTTTCCCCCGCACGGAGATCTCTCCGTGGCGCTTTTCGTCCTGCTCCTTCCACAGGTTCCGCTGACGTTCGCGAATTCCATCGCGGCCACTACGGACACCGCCCGCAAATATTACGGACGTGACGCGTTCCGGGTGACCCACCGGAATCTCGCCGCCTCCCTGGGGATCGGAAACCTGCTGTCCAGCCTGATCGGGGGGATGCCGGTCTGCCATGGCTCGGGAGGAGTGACCGCTCACTATCTCTTCGGCGCAAGGACGGGCCGCGCGAATTTCTGCATCGGCGGGGTGTTCCTTCTTTCGGCGTTGTTCCTCGGAAACTCGATCTCGGCGTTGGCCGGGATGTTTCCCGTTTCCGTCCTCGGGGCGTTGCTGATCTACATCGGGGTCCGCCATGCCGCCCTGATCCGTGACGTCCTGGAGAGCGACCACGAATTCGTCATCGCCGCCGGGATCGGGGCGTTGACCCTCATCACGGGGAACCTGGCCATCGCTTTCGTCGCGGGGATTCTCTCGAATCTCCTGTTGCGGAAACTCCTCGGAATGGACCTCTGGGGGCTGCCGGAAGAGAGCGGCTCCGGGGTGCCGACGAACCCTTAACGGGTTCGCCTCCAGCATCAATCCCTTCACGCCGTCCTCGGAGTCGAGGCGTCCCTTGGCCGCAGCGGCGGGAACCGGTACGGGTATGATACGCTGTTTCCAATCGGTGGCCCCGGCTCGGACCTGCCGACCGGCCGGGACAAACATTTGGGGGTTCGATCATGAAGAATATCGTGCCGCGTACGTTCGCCCTGGTCGTCATCATCCTTCTTTGCGAGGCGGGCACCGCGCACTCCGCGGGCGTCGACATGAAGGAAGGGGAGTGGGAGATCTCCTACGAGACGTCCATGTCGATGGGAGGGATGTCGATGCCGCCCTCGGCCAGCAAATCGACGTACTGCCTCACCCGGGAAGACCCCGTTCCGAAGTCGGAGAAGGACAAGGAGTGCAGGATCGTAAAGAAAAAGGTCACGGGGAACAAGGTTTCCTGGCGTATGGAGTGCAAGAAGGCCGAGGGGGAAGGGGAAATCTCCTACCGCGGGACGACCTATACGGGATTCTTCAAGATGAAGATGGTGGAAGACGGGCAGACGATGACGATGAATACGAAGCTCGCGGGAAAATATCTCGGACCCTGCCCCAAGGGCCAGAAGTCGGGTCCGACCGGGGAGACGGCGAAGCAGGTGGCCGTGGCCAACGAGGCGGTGGCCAAGGGGAAGAAGCAGCAGGCGGACATGGAGGCGCAGCAGCGGAAGGCCGAGGCGTTTTTGAAAAGTACCGCCGTGCCGGCGGATGAATCCGGTGCGTGCGAGCAGAATGGATTCCTTTGGACTTCGAAGTGCGACGAGAAAGTCGGGAAGCTCAACCTGCAGGACGGCGAGTACGAGATCACCGTCGAGGAGGCAAGCCGGTTCGGTCCGAACGCCACCCTCTCCGAGGTGAAACGGAAAACCGTCTCGTTGGGCGAGAATGAACCGGTCCCGCAGGATCTCCTGTCCGGCCAGCCGACCGAGACGGTGAAACGGGGGAAAAACCGGATCACCTGGAGCGCGTCGCGCGGAGGGATGAAAACGATGGGAGGGGTCACCTATCGAGGGGCCTCCTTCGAAGGCGTCGTCCGCACCGAAACCGATGCCGGTTCCGGGGGAAAGATGCTCCAGGCCAAGAAGGTCATCGGGACACGGATCGGGGAGGCGAAGCGTGCCGTGGGGCGCCCCGTTTCGGGTCGCGACTATTCGGGTCGCGCCTATTCGGCGAAGGAGGGGGGGGACTCCTCCACCGACGCGAAAAAAATATTGAAAAACCCCGTCAAGGGAATCCGGAATCTCTTCGGCTTCTGACGGCCGCGTGCCGTACCCGTTCCGAGCGGCGCTGTTTCTGGCCTTCTCCCTCGGGATCCTCGCTTCGGCGGCGCGGGTCGAAGCGGAGGGGCCCGGAGACCCGTTCGGGAACGTCGCGGCGGCGTACCTCGTGAAGGTCGACGGCCGGGAGGTCTGGGCCCGGGATCCTTCGATCCGCCTTCCTCCCGGCAGCCTCGCGAAGATGATGACGGCCCTGCTCATCCTCGAGCGGGCCGACCTCCGGGACGTTGTGACGGTTTCCCTGGAGGCGAGCCGCGAGACCGGTACGCGACTCGGACTTGCGCCGGGCGACCGGATGACCGTGCTCGAACTCCTCGCCGCGACGATCATGGCTTCCGCGAACGACGCCTGCCACGCCCTCGCGGACCATGCCGCGGGGAGCGAGAAGCGGTTCGTCGGCCGGATGAACGCCCGGGCGCGGGAGATGGGCCTTTCCGGCACCCGCTTCGCGAACGCCTGCGGGCACGACGACCCCGGCCTCTACTCCACGGCGCGGGACCTCGCGCGCCTCGCGGAAACGGCGATGGGGACCCCTGTGTACGCGAAATTGGCGGGACTCGAGGACGGCTGGATCTCCACGGCCGACGGGGGGAAGAAATTTCCCCTCGAGAACAAGAACCTGCTGATCGGCCGCTACCGGGGGGCGAAGGGGGTGAAGACCGGCTTCACGGGCCGGGCCGGAAAGTGCCTCGCCGCGTTCGCGGAGCGGGACGGGAACCGGGTCCTCCTTATCCTGTTGAACGCACCCGACCGGTGGTGGAAGGCGGAGGAGATCCTCGACGCCGCGTTCGCCCTTGGCTCCGGAGCCCCCCCGGGTCGGCCGTGAAGCGTCATTTCCCGGTCCCGCTCCTTGCGGGGGCCGTCGTCGCCGTCTACCTCAACTCCTTCCGGGGCGTCTTCCAGTTCGACGACTACAACGTCATCGTCGATTACGCCGGCGTGCACTCCTGGGGCGCATTCCTCGCCGGCCTCCCCGGCGGGATCCGTCCTCTCCTGAAATTCACCTACACCCTGAACTGGACCTCGGGGCTGGGGCTGTTCGGCTTTCACCTCGTGAACGTGACGCTCCACGCGGCGAACGCCGTGATGCTCTACTTCCTTGCGGCGAGGATCGGCTGCCCGTCCGCTTCCCGGTTCGCCGCCCTGCTCCCCGCGCTCCTGTTCGCCATCCACCCGGTCCAGACGGAGGTGGTGACCTGCATCAGCGGGCGGTCCGTTTCCCTGATGACGTTCTTCTATCTCGGGAGCCTCCTTGCCTACCTGCGGGGGCGTGCGCTGGGAAGCCGAATTCTCCTGCACGCGGCGTCGCCTGTTCTTTTCCTGCTCGCCGTCGCCTCCAAGGAGGTGGCGCTCACCCTTCCGTTCGCGCTGGTTCTTTTCGAAGCCGCACGGTGGGAGCGGAGCGGATGGAAAGAGACGCTTGGCGCCCAGGCGGCCCATTGGGGGCTCCTGCTCTCCCTCGTCGTTCTTTTCCTCGCCCACGCCGGATACGGGCGCCTGCTCGAGGCGTGCTTCGACATCCGGGGGGTCGCGTCCAACCTGTTTACCCAGGTCCACGGGATCGCGTACCTGCTGTCGCGCCTCGTCCTGCCGCACGCCCTCAACATCGACCCCGACCTTCCGGTCTTCTCCGGATGGGCGCCCGCGCTGCTTCCGGAGGCCCTGCTGCTGGTGACGCTGCTGGCCGCGGGGTTCCTCGGCATCAAGAAGCGGTCGCCGGCGGGGTTCGGCGTCCTCTGGTTCTTCCTTCATCTCGTCCCGACGAACTCCTTCATCCCCCGTCTCGACGTGGCGAACGAGCGCCAGTTGTACCTCGCCTCCTGGGGACTGTTCCTGGCGCTGGCGACGGGGGCGGATTTCCTGCGGGAGAGGTGGGGAGCGAGGTGGATTACAGTGACCTTCGCCGTCCTGGTCATCGCCCTCGGCGCGCTCACGGTGTCCCGGAACGCGGTGTACCGCAGCGAGATCGCCTTGTGGGAGGACACGGTGCGGAAATCCCCGGGGAAGGCCAGGGTATGGAACAACCTCGGCTACGCGTACGATCAGGCGGGGCGGATCCGCGATGCCGAGGCGGCGTATCTCCAGGCGTTGGCCATCGATCCCGGGTATGCGCTCGCACGGGGGAACCTGAAGGGATTGAGGGCGAGATCGGATTCCGTTCGATAACGATATTGTCTTTGCAGCCGCCATGGGTGCGCGGCAACCGTTCCCGTCCGGGAGTCATCAAACAAAAATAATGGCGGAGATCCCGCCCCCGGGGTTTCTCTCGGTGTTGCGGAACGCCCTGGAGGCGGCGAGGTGCGGAGGGATTCATGAAGCACTGGATGAAAAAATACCGGGAGTCGATCGTCGGGTCGGCACTGATCGCCCTGCTCGGCGTAGGGGTCCTCTTCTTCTGAGTCACCGAGGAGGCGTGGCCGGCCGTGGCGCCGGTCCTCCCGATCAGCACAGCAGCGAGGTGAATTCCCTCACTGTGAGGTGCTCCAGTTGTTTCACCGCCTTGACGATCGCGTCCCGGCGGCCGGGCGGCAAGGCTTCGCGGGAGAGGGCATGGAACTTCTCCTCCGCCCGCTCCCATCCCACCGGCCGGGTGTGGAACCCCTCGTAATCGCGTTTCTCCTTTCGCATCTCCATGCCGTTCTTCAGGGTCACCGTGATCCGGCAGGCGTGCTCCCCGGGGAACCGCTCCGTGTACTCCGGGTCCGGGACGACCGTGACGCGCCGCAGGAGCGACTGGACGTCGTCCCGGCCGATCCGCGCCTCGGCGTACTGGGCGGGCATCACCTTCCCGTCGAGGGCCGCCACGGCCAGGATGTAGGGCAGGCTGTGGTCCGCATCTTCCTTGGTTTGGACCGAGGTTTTATCCCCCTCGGCCCCTCCGCCGATGATCAGGTGGGCCACGTCGAAGATGTCGACCCGGATACGGTCGATCTCCTCGCCGAGGAATCCCTCTTCTTTCATCAGCTCGAGAAGACCTTCGATGGCGGACTGGGAGTGGATCTCCGCGTTGTACTTCTTGACGATCGTTCGGAGGACGCGCTCCAGGTCCTCCAGGGACCAGTCGAGATCGAAGGCGCCGGAGACCGCCTGCATCCATCCCTTGGTCCCCTCGAAGACTTCCAGGGGGCCGGTGATCCCCCGCATCGCGAGAAACGCGGCGCGAAGGCCGTTGAACGCCGTGTTCGGGTAGGCGAGCCCCTTCCAGTGGGAGAGGGCGCCCGTCCGGGTCACCCGCAGGGCGATGTTCGACGCGCCCGAGATCCCGAGAGCGTGGGCGATATGGGATGCGTCCAGCCCCAGCGCCTTCCCGCACCCGGCGGCGACCGCGAACGCCCCCTGGGTCGTGTGGTCGAACCCCCGCTGCCGGACCGGCGCCGCGTCGCTGAGCCGGCAGTGGACCTGGTAGCTCAAGGCGAGGGCCGTGAGGAACTCCTTCCCCGTCGCCCCCCGGTATTCGGCGGCGGCGAGGACCGCGCCGAGATTGTCGCTCGGGTGGCAGGTCTCTCCCTTCGCCAGGTAGCTGTCGTTGAAGTCGAGGTAGCGCACCAGCGCCCCGTTGTAGAAGGCGGCGCGGTCGGGGGAGGTTTTTCCGCCACCGAACAGCGTGCAGAGCGGGGTCCCGCCGAAGGCGTCGATCTCCTGCCGGAGCATCCGCGCCGGCATCGACGTCAGGGCTCCGAAGGCGCACCCCAGGGAGTCAAGCGTCCGGATCTTGAGCTCCTGCCGCGCTCCGGAAGAAAGATCCTCCCACCGGGCCAGCTCCGAGAATCGCCCGAGCCGTTCCGAAAGGGTCTGGTGCTCCCCCTCGTCCCGGAAGGCCAGACCGCTTCCCTGCCGCGCCATGGCCTACCTCCCCCCCGCCTTCGGGTTCGGTTCGACGAGCCGGGGGCGGGATGCGGATTTCTTCCCGGGAGGCTCCTTGAAGGTGACCACCCGCCCCCACGTGCCGGCGGTTCCCCAGATGCCGGATCGCAGGCACTCCAGCTGAACCACCTGGGAGTGGTCGATGAAGAGGTTCACGTCCGGCCCGAAGTTTTTCACATACCAGGAGAAGACCGCCGGATCCGCCGCCTCGAACATCACCCTGTCCTGTCCGACTTCGTTGACGATCTTCGCCGCGACGTCGGTTCTCCAGCTCCGCACGCTCTCCGTGATTCCCTCGGACTCGACCATCACCAGGTGCGCTCCCGCATCGAGGAACGCTTTCGCGGCCCGGATCGCGCGGGAAGGGTCCGCGGTACCTTCGGCCTCGAGTTCCTCCGGGGAACTCGCTCCGCCGGCGCCGAACTGGATCCCCACCTCCGGCTTCGCCTTCATCCCGTGTTCTCCTACCCGCTCCACCAGCCGCACGAGGTCGGGCAGGGGGATCGAGAGAAAGCCGCTGGAGATCTCGACGATGTCGAACCCGAGCTCCCGGCACTCCTCGAAGTACCGGTCCACCGCCTCGGGGCCCTGGGTGAGGACCCGCTCGACGAATCCGCCGGTGGACACGAGGACCTTGTATTCGTGGCACAGGTCGATCAGATCCCTCACCGCCTTCTTCGGCATGAGCGCGAACGACCCGCCGCTGAACTTCAGAATGTCGACATGCTCGCCCATGGTTTCCAGGATGTCCGCCAGGTACCGCTTCCCCATCGGGGCGTAGTACGGACCGCGGATCTCCGTGATGCCGCAGGTGCGGGGCTTCCCCTCCCTCCGGTTCATATGGACGTACTCGAAACCGTGTGAAAGATCGTGTTTCATGGCTCGCACCTCCATTGCCGGGCATCGGTGTCGTTCTCCCCGGGCGCCGAGGCCCTCTTTTTAACAGGATACATTCTCTTTATTGGAGTGAGACGTTCCTTCGTACGATTTTCGGGGGGGGGGGGGGGGGGGGGGGGAGCTCAGGACGAGCGGTGTTCCACTCTCCCGGTGTGAACGAACCGGCTGAGACGATCCACGTTCAGAACGAGCCGCCGTCCCTTCTTGAGGAACCCCAGTCGCCGGAATTTCCCGAGCTGGTTCGTTACGGTCTCCCGCGTCGTCCCGATCAGGTTCGCCAGGTCCTCGTGCGTCACCCGCAGGCCGATCACCGTTCCTTCGGGAGTCTTTTCCCCGTGTTCCTCGGCAAGCCGAAGGAGGGCGCGCGCGAGGCGGTGGTACGACCACGTGTGGCCGAACTCCGAAAAGGTTTTTTCGACACGCGCGAGCCGGTTGGAGAGGAGTCGGATGAAGTTCAGCGATACGGCGGGGGACGCCGCCAGGAACTTCAGGAAGCTCGCCCGGGGGATGAAGGAGATGACCGCGTCCGAGTCCGCCACGGCGGTGAATGCGCGCAACTCCTCGGACAGCAGGAGCTCGCCGAAGATCGTGTCGGCTTTCAGCAGATGGAGAATGGTCTCCGCGCCCTGTTCGGAGAGGGAAACGAGACGGACAAATCCTTCCCGGAGGATGCAGAGGGAGTCCGCGGGGTCCCCCTTCGAAAAGATGGTGTTTCCCGCGCGGAACCTGCGTTCCGTGCACAGGCGGGCGAACTCCCGCGCCTCGGACTCGCCGAGGCCGTGGAGAAGTTCGACCGCCGTCGGAAACGTCATCGGCATCGCTCACCTCTCTTTCCGGACTCTACCGATCGCCCTTGTTGAAATCAAGCCGGGGGCGCGGTTATTACACGCGCCCCCGGTCGTTCCGCGGTTGTCAGGCCGCTTTCCGATACCCCGGTTCCACGAAAGGCGAAACCGTCTCCTCGCTGCCGGGAAGCGGCCACTCCGCCCAGAACAGGCGGTTTCCCTTCTTCTCCTCCTCGGCCGTGTAGCCGAGCAGGATCGCCGCCGCCACGAACGCCGTCAGGATCAGTCCTGCGAAGAGATCCCCGACGGATGCGAACGACTCCAATTCGATCAGGATGCCTTCCATCGTGCTCACCTCCTTTCCCTGCCATCTGGCCCCACGATACGTCCGCGCGGGAATCGGGTTCGTACGACCTTTCACATCCGGCATGCGCGATCGCATGACGACGGGAAACGGCGGGTGGACGCACCCGGAACGAATTGTGAAAGGTTTCACAGTGGCGACGGCGGGTCGGGCATAGGCTGGGAATCAGCTCATGCGAAAAGGAGGGGCGGCCATGGCAGGCGCGATGTCGAGCGAGAGGAACATGATGAACCGGTGGTGGCGGGTCGCCGGTGCCTTGCTGATGAATCTGCCGTTGGGTGCTCTCTACGCGTGGAGCATCTTCGTGCTTCCGCTGGAGACGGAGTTCGGGTGGACGCGCACGCAGACGTCCTGGGTCTTCACGATCGCGGTCTTCGTCTTCGGACTGAGCTTCATCGCGGCCGGGCGATTGCAGGACAAGAAGGGGCCGTTCCGGATCTCCGTCGTCGGATCGGTCCTGTTCAGCCTCGGGTGGGTCCTTGCGACCTACGCGAAGGACCTGTTCTCCCTGTATCTCACGATGGGGGTCGTGTTGGGGATCGGCAGCGGGTTCGGATATGCGACGCCGATCCCGGTGTTGTCGAAATGGTTTCCCGATCGAAGGGGGCTGGCGGTGGGGCTGGCCGTGGCGGGGTACGGCGGCGGATCCTTCATCATCTCCTTCATCGGCAAGCCGATGCTTGCCGCGTTCGGCTGGAGGGACACGTTCCTGTACCTGGGGATCGGGTACTTCCTGGCGACGATGATCGGGGCGTTTATCCTGAAGAACCCGCCGGTGGGTTGGAGGCCGCCGGGATGGGTGCCGGCGGCGGCATCGGCGAAAGTCACGGCGTCGAGGCACGAGTACGCTCCGGGCGAGGTGGTCAGGACCTCCACGTTCTACTTCATGTGGATCGCTTATGCCCTGGCGACCGGTGCGGGGCTCATGCTGATCAGCCAGTTGGTGCCCTTCGGCCGGCAGCAATTGAAGATCGTGGAGACCGCGGCCAACCTCGCCATCGCCGTCGGAGCCGTGGGGAACGCCTCCGGACGGATCTTCTCCGGATGGTTGTCGGACACGATCGGGCGGCTCCAGACGCTGCGCCTGATGGTGGGAGCCTCGATCCTCGCGTTCCTGGTTCTCCCGCACATCGGTGGGGTGCTGGCGTTGTACGGCCTCGTGTTCGTCGTGTATTACTGCTACGGGACGCAGTTGTCGGTTTATGCGTCCACGACGGGCGACTTCTTCGGAACGAAGAACCTGGGGGTGAATTACGGACTGCTGTTCACGGCATGGGGTGTCGCCGGGATCATCGGGCCGATCATCGCCGGGAGGCTGTTCGACATCTTCGGCAACTACACCAACGCCTTCTACGTGGGTTCGGGGATCTGCGTCCTGGCGCTTGGGAGCTTGCTGGCGGCGAAACGGCCCGTAGCTCCGGTCATGGCCGCCATGGAGGAGGTCAAGGGAGTTTCGAAGGCGGCCTGATGCCACATTCCACCACCGGCAGGGACAGTTGCTCCTTGCCGGTGGCATGCAGATGCCTCTATGCTTTCTGCGTGGATACAAAGGCGGCGCTCATCCTGGCCGGTTTTTCCGACAGGTCCACGGCTTCTCACTCCCGGGGGGGCCGATGAGCTGTCCGATCTGCGGCAGGGAACATTCCTCCTCACCCGGCAGGGGGAGGAGGACTCCCGCAAAGGAAGGGACCTGCCCCTACAAGGGCGTGGCGTACGTGGAGCTGCGGGCGGGACACGACCAGATCTATTTCGGGCGGTGGAGAAGGATGGACGCGAGCTCGATCGATCTGCGGAAGGCATACCGCCAATTGGAAAGACTGCTGCGCGAGATCGCCGCCGCCCTCGAAACGGAGGACATACCCGCGGCCCGGATGGACCTGGAAAAGGCGTTCGAGGCGCTGAATACCGCGGGGTCGGGCGAGGAAGGGCCGGAATCTCTCCGGTATATGGACCACGCCCTTTCCTACGCCCATCGGGTGATCGGCGACCTGTTGCACGAAAAAGGACTTCCTCCCCACTCGCCGGCGGATTTCGCCGGATGGTACGACGCCGGGGAAGTCCCGTTCCGGGAGGACTGGTGAACGCCGCCGCCGCGAAAGGAGGAGTCGATGATTCCCATTGACAGGTACCCGAAGGAAATCACGTTGCGGGACAACACCCTCGTGACGTTGCGTCCGATGATCGCCGGGGATGCCGAAAGCCTCTGGAGTTTCCTGCGGCAGCTTCCCGAGATCGACAAGGCGCATTTCCACGAGGACGTGGATCGCCGGGAGGTGGTGGAGCGCTGGGCGAAGGCGCTCGATTACGACGCGGTGCTCCCGATCCTGGCGATGCGGGGGGACTGCGTATCGGGGAGCGCCACGCTCTACCGGAACAGGACGGGATGGAAGCAGAGGATAGGAATCGTCAGGATCCTGATCGCCCCCGATGTCCGGCACCTGGGTCTCGGTACGGCGATGATCCGGGAGATCCGGCACCTGGGAGAAAAGCTGGCCTTGAATTACCTCCTGGCCGAGGTGATCGAGGAGCAGCAGGCCGCCGTTCGCGCGCTCGAACGGATGGGGTTCGAGAAGGCGGCGGTCTATCGGAATTTCGTCAACGATCGGAAAGGGCATCTCCACAATCTCGTGGTGCTGCTTCACCCCATGTCGGGTCTCGAGAAAGACAGGTTTTTCTGATCCCACGGACCGTGGGAAGAGGAGGAATCGTGCGCAGGGCGGCCGCCTTGTCCTCCGCCGTTGCCGTATTCGGCTTGTCGCTCCTCGGGGCGACAAGTTGCGCGGCGGGGGCACGCCTCGACGAGATCAGGCTCCCGCCGAACTTCCGGATCGCCACGTACGCGGAGGTTCCCAACGCCCGCTCGATGACGCTCGGGGAAAAGGGAACGCTCTTCGTCGGCACGCGCAAGGGCGAGGTCTACGCCGTCCTTCCGGGCGGGACGGCGGAGGGTCCGCATCGAACCGTCGCGATCGCACGGGGCCTCCACAGCCCCAACGGCGTCGCGTTCCATGCCGGGGCGCTCTACGTCGCCGAAATCGGCCGCATCCTCCGGTACGACGGCATCGAGGGGCGCCTGTCCGATCCTCCGAAACCGGTCATCGTCAACGACGGCTTCCCGAAGGACGAACACCACGGCTGGAAATTCATCCGCTTCGGTCCGGACGGGATGCTGTACATCCCCGTGGGGGCGCCATGCAACGTCTGCGAACGGACCGACCCGCGCTACGCCGCGATCTTGCGGATGAGGCCCGACGGGACGGGCCTGGAAGTCTTCGCGTCGGGAGTGCGGAACACCGTCGGCTTCGACTGGATGCCGGAGACGAAGGAGCTCTGGTTCACCGACAACGGCCGCGACTGGATGGGAGACGACCTCCCGCCGGATGAACTGAACCGCGCGCCGCGGAAAGGCCTCCATTTCGGGTTTCCGTACGTTCACGGGAAAGGCGTTCCCGACCCGGATTTCGGCGGCCGGGGGAAACCGCCGGGATTCACTCCCCCGGAGTGGGAGCTCCCCGCCCACTCGGCGTCGCTGGGGATGCGGTTCTATACGGGGTCGATGTTCCCTCCCGGGTACCGGAAGCAGGTCTTCATCGCCGAGCACGGGTCGTGGAACCGCTCGAAACCGGTCGGGTACCGGGTCACCGTCGTGCACCTGAACGGCGGACGGGCCGAGCGCTACGAAGCGTTCGCGGAAGGATGGTTGCGGGGGCGGGAGGCGTGGGGCCGCCCCGTGGACGTCCAGGTGATGGCCGACGGCTCCCTCCTCGTATCCGACGACAAGGCCGGGATGATTTACCGCATCTCCTACAGGGGAAGGTGAAGGTCCCTTCCTCCCACCCCCGTCACGCCCGGTGGTCGTCGATCAGCGGGAATGTTTTGCCGAAGACATACGGCCGCGCACGCGCGAGGAAGTCGTGCGGGAACCCGAGGTCGACCTTGCTGGCCGCATCCAGTTTCTCCAGTTGCGAAGGCCCCAGGGTGAAATCGAGGCACCCAAGGTTGTCTTGCAGTTGGGCGACGGTCTTCGCGCCGAGGATCGGGACGATCACCCCGAACGGCTGCTGGCGGACCCAGGCGAGCGCCACCTGGGACGCGGTGCGCCCGGCCTCTTTCGCCGCCCGGATCGCCGCCTCCGCGATCCGCACGCTCCCTTCCGTGACGACCGTTTCGGCCCACGCCTCGTCCTTCGAGTACCGCGCTCCGGCCGGCCGGTCTTTTGGGGTCTTGTACTTCCCCGCCAGTACCCCTCCCGCGAGGACCCCCCAGGGCGTGACGGCGATGTCCAGCGCCTTCGCCATCGGCAGCAGGTCGCGCTCGGGCGTCCGGTCCGCCAGGTTGTACTGGATCTGCAGGGCGGCGAAGGGAGTCCAGTTTTTCAGCTCCGCGAGCGTGTTCGCCCGCGACACGATCCAGGCGGGGGCATCGGAGATCCCGACGTAGAGGACCTTCCCGGCCCTTACCACGTCGTCCAGCGCCCGCATCGTCTCCTCCAGTGGAGTCATCCCGTCCCACGCGTGCACCCAGTAGAGGTCGATGTAGTCGGTGCCCAGGCGTTTCAGGCTGGCGTCGAGCGACTGCACGAGGCTCTTCCGGTGGTTCCCGCCGCCGTTGGGATCGTCGGGGCGCATGTTCAGGGTGTACTTCGTCGCGAGGACGAATCGCTCCCTCCGGCCCTTCAGGAACTCGCCCACGAACTTTTCGCTCGTGCCGCCGGTGTACAGGTTCGCGGTGTCGACGAAGTTTCCGCCCGCGTCCACGTACGCGTCGAAGATCTTTCGGCTCTCTTCCTTCGACGCCCCCCAGCCCCACTCCTCGCCGAACGTCATCGTTCCCAGGCACAGCTCCGAAACCCGCAGCCCCGTCTTCCCCAGCAGCTTGTACCGCATCGGGAGCGCCTCCTTTCGAATTTCCATATATGTCCGATTTCCCGATATAGATGACCTCCGGGGGGCGGAAGACTCGGATACGGAAAAAACTTCCCTGCGGCCGGGGCATCGAAACGTCATCCGAAGCGGCGGGGATGCGCCGGAGGGAGGGAACGGCATGACATCCAAGACGCGGAGTGTCGCGGAGATCGTCGAGCCGCAACCGGTCATCGAGGGGGCCGGGGTCAAACTGCGCCGCAGCATCGCCACACGTCGCCTGAATTACGTGGACCCGTTCCTTCTCTTCGATCACTTCGGGTCGGACGACCCGAAGGACTATCTCGCCGGTTTCCCGATGCACCCCCACCGGGGGATCGACACGGTGACGTACATGCTCGCCGGCCTGGTGGACCACAAGGACAGCCTGGGGAACGCGGGCACGATCGGGGCGGGGGACGTGCAGTGGATGACGTCGGGCGGAGGGATCCTCCACGAGGAGATGCCGAAGCCCAAGGACGGCGAGATGGAGGGGTTCCAGCTCTGGGTCAACCTCCCGGCGCGCCTGAAAATGAGCCGGCCCCGGTACCGGGAGATCAAGGCGGACAGGATCCCCGAGGTGCGGCGGCCGGACGGCGTGCGGGTGCGGGTGGTTGCCGGGACGGCGGACGGTGTTCGCGGTCCGGTGACGGAGATCGCGGCGGACCCCGAGTACCTCGATGTGACGGTTCCCGGGGGCGTGGAGTACGTGCAGCCGGTCCCCGAGGGGCATGCGGCCATCGCTTATGTGTTCGAAGGGGAAGGGAGCTTCGGGGGGGAAGGTGCGCAGGTCGTCGCCGCGACGCGGCTGGTCGTCCTCGGAGACGGCGCCCGCGTGCGGGTTACGGGGACGGGGGACCACGTACGGTTCCTGCTGCTCTCCGGCAAGCCGTTGGGCGAACCGATCGCCCGCTACGGCCCCTTCGTGATGAACACGCAAAAGGAGATCGAGCAGGCCCTCGAGGACCTGCGCAAGGGAACCTTCGCCTGGCGCGGTTGACCTCACCAAGGGCGCCGGCCGGGCCAAAGAAACCTTCACGGTAAAACAGGAATCAATCAATCAACCTCCCGCTGCCATACTCCCGGGATTCCCGCGAAAGGAGTCGCTATTTCAATGAAGTTCCGCCCGGCGGCCCTCCTGCTCCTGTTGTCGGCGACCCCCGCGTTCGCCGGAGAGGTCCGGGGGATCTGCGACGTCCGGTTCCAGGGTACCTCCACCCTGCACGACTTCCCCGGGAAGGGCGTCTGCAGTCCCTTCAACGCACCCATGGTCCACGACGCGGCCGGCAGGGCGATCCTCCCTTCCGTGGAAGTGGAGGTGCCGGTGGCGGAGATGAGGACGGAGAACGACTCCCGGGACGGGAAGATGCGGGAGATGTTCCAGGCCGACCGGTTCCCTCGCATCCACGCGTCGGTCCGTGGAGTCGACGTCGTCCGGCTCCGCGAGGAGATGGGGAAGGATCCCGAAGGGAAGGCTCCCCTCGACCTTCTGCTCCGGATCCGGGACGTGGAACGGAGGGTCCGCGCCACGGCGGGCAACCTGAAGGAGACCGGCGAACGGGTCACCTTCGCCCTCGAATTCCCCGTTTCGTTGAAGGAGTTCGGCCTGAAACCCCCCTCCGTGCTCGGAATCATCCGGGTCGGAGACAAGGTCTCCGTGAAGGCAACCTTCCATCTGACGGTTTCCCGTTCACCTTGAAGTACGTCTCGCCATAAATGCGCATCCAACAAAAAGGAACGGAGGCCCTTTGACCGCCTGGATTCACCGGATCGATACGTTACTCCCCGACTTCTCCTTCGCCCAGGAGGAGGCGATGGTGAAGATGCAGGAATGGGCGCGGGACGACCGGGAGCGGCGCCTGGTGCGCGCCGTGTACCGGCACTCGGGGATCGAGCGCCGCCACTCCGTCCTGCGCAACTACGACGGCGAAGGAGAGGGGGCGTTCTTCCGCCGGGACGCCGCGGGGACCCTTCACGGTCCGGGGACAGCCGCCCGGAACGACATCTTCGCCGCCGAGTCCCGGGCGATGTCCGTGGCGCTCGCGCAAAAGATCCTGGAGAATATCCCCGGGATTTCTCCCGCCGACGTGACGCACGTCGTGACCGTGTCGTGCACCGGGTTCTACAACCCCGGCCCCGATTACCACATCGTGCGCGAGCTGGGGATGTCCGACGCCACGCAGCGGTATCACCTCGGTTTCATGGGGTGCTACGCCGCCTTCCCCGCCCTTCGGATGGCCGCCCAATTCTGCGCGGCGGACCCGTCCGCGGTGGTCCTCGTGATGTGCCTGGAGCTGTGCACGCTCCACCTGCAATTGACCGGTTCGGAGGATAATCTCCTGGCGAACTCGCTCTTCGCCGACGGGGCGGGGGCCGCGATCGTTTCCGCCCGGAGGCCGGAACCGGGAGCGCCCGCCTACCGGCTGGAGGGTTTTCGCTCCGCCCTGGTTCCCGCCGGGGAGCAGGACATGGCGTGGCGGATCGGCGACCAGGGGTTCGACATCGCCTTGTCGAGCTACGTGCCGAAGCTCATCGGCGCGAACATCCAGGGGCTGGTGGGGCCCGCGCTCGCCGCCGGAGGCCTCTCCCTGTCCGACATCGACACCTGGGCCGTCCACCCCGGAGGAAAGTCCATCATCGACCAGGTGCAGCGAACCCTCGGTCTGTCCGCCGGACAGGTGAGCGCTTCCCGCGAGGTGCTGCGCCGGTACGGAAACATGAGCAGCTCCACCATCCTCTTCGTCCTCGAGGAGATCCTGAAGCGTCCCTCCGGCGCCTCCCCGGAGAGGGTGTGCGCCGTCGCCTTCGGCCCGGGCCTCACCGTGGAGACGGCGACGCTCTCCGCCCTCCCCGCGGCGGCCGCCGCCGGAGGGGTCGCCTGATCGGCGGTCCGAACGCATGAGGCTTTCCGTCGCCACGAATTTCGACCCCGCGTTGGTCGAGGCGCTCCCGGGGTACCCGGTCGTCGAGTTGTTCGGCAAGTTGCGGGAGGATGCCGTGGGCGGCGGGAGGGCCCCCTATCAACTCGCGCCGGTGGGACGGAAGCTGCTCGCCGCGCACGTGCGCTTTGCTTCGGCGGCGGGGATCTCCTTCAACTACCTCCTCAATGCGTCCTGCCTCGGCAACCGGGAGATCACGCGCGCGGGTCAGGCGGAAGTCGAGGAGCTTTGCGGCTGGCTTTGCGGCATCGGCGTGGAGACGGTCACCGTATCCTCCCCGTTCCTCCTCCGGATCGTCAAGACGCGCTTCCCGGGTCTCAAGGTCCGGATCTCCGTCTTCGGCGGCGTGGACCGCGTGCGCAAGGCGCAGATGTGGGAGGAGATGGGCGCGGACGGCATCGTCCTCGACAGCCTCCTCGTGAACCGTGAATTCGCCACGTTGGCGCGGATCCGCGAATCGGTGAAATGCGACCTCGAGCTGCTGGTGAACAACAACTGCCTCTCCTCCTGCGCCCTTTCCCCGGCCCACATGAACGCCCTGGCCCACGCCGGCCAGTCGTGGCACGGGAACCGCGGCTTCTTCATCGACTGGTGCTTCCTTCGGTGCACGGAGATGAAGCTGCGCGACCCGGTGAACTACATCCGCTCGGAGTGGATCCGGCCGGAGGACCTCCCGCTGTACGAAGGGATGGGGTACGACCTGTTCAAGGTGACGGAACGCGACCTTCCCACGCCGGTGATGGTCAACCGCGTGCGGGCTTACGCGGCGCGCCGGTACGACGGCAACCTGCTCGACCTGGTCCAGCCGTACGCCTTGCAGGAAGCGGACGGCAATGGACGGTACTACCGGAAGGGGATCGGATGGATGCTTCGGTTCCTCTTCCGGCCCGCGCTGGTCAACCCGGCCCGGATGCTCCTGCTCAAGCGGCTGGCGGACCTGAGGCACATGACCCGGCCGGTGACGGGGGAGCCGCCGGTGTACGTGGACAACCGTGCGCTGGACGGCTTCATCGAACGGTTCCGGGAGAAGGGGTGCCGCGACGTGGACTGCGAGGCGTGCCGCTGGTGTCACGATTTCGCGGCGAAGGCGGTCCGGATCGACCCGGACCGGCGCGTACAGGCGCTTACGGCCTACGACGAACTGTTCCGCGCGCTCGACGGCGGGGCGATGTGGCGGTACCTTCCGGGCAATAACGGGGACGGGAAACCGTGAGCGGCCGGTTCCGCCTGAAGGCCCGGGAGTGGCTCGACGCCCCGGAGCGGAAGCGGACCTACAACGAACGTCACTTCGCGGAGGCGGCGAAGCGGTACGACGTGGCCACCCGCGCGATGTCCCTCGGGCGGGACGCGGCGTGGAAGCGCGCGCTGGTCGCCGCGCTGCCCGATCTCCCGTCCCCCTTCTGCGTCGACCTTGCCTGCGGCACAGGCGACGTGGCTTTCCTCCTTGCGGAACGGTACCCCGGCGGGGTCGCGGTCGGTGTGGATCTTTCCGCGCCGATGCTGGCGATCGCGCGGGATCGCAACCGGTTTCCGAACGTTCGCTTCGAGCGGGGAGACCTGTGCGCCCTCCCGTTCCCCGACGGCGCCGCCGATGTCGTGACCGGGAGCTACGCCCTGCGCAACGCTCCCGACCTGCGGGAGGCCATCGCCGAGGTCCGCCGGGTGCTGAAGCCCGGCGGTATGGCGGCGTTCCTCGACTTCTCGAATCCGGAAAGCCCTCTCCTCCGTCGGATGCAGTACCTCTTGCTGCGGGGCTGGTGCGGCCTCTGGGGGCTCCTCCTCCACGGGACGCCGGAGATCCACGGGTACGTCGCGGAGAGCCTCCGGGCGTTTCCCGATCGCGGGAAGTTACTGAAAAACCTTGTCGAACAGGGATTCGAGGTGTCGGGGGACCGCCGGTTCTTTCTCGGAATCACAGGGGTGATCGTCCTTCGGAAGGACTCCGTCCCGCGACGGCGGGAGTATAATTGATTCAGGGGTGCGGGTGTCGGCGGGCAACGAAACGCCTCTGGGGATTCGAAGGAGGTGGGAGTATGGAACTCATTCTGACCGGCCCCGAGAAGTTCGTCCTGCGGGAGACCTTGGAGAAGGCGATCAACGACATGCTCATGGAGATCGCCAACACGGACAACCGGAAGATGCGCGAAGGGTTGAAGGAACGCGAGGAAATCCTGAACACGATCCTTGCGAAGCTTCCGGCCGAGGTGTACACCGCGGCGTGAAGTCCTCCCGGCGTCGACCGGGAGGGTAGCGGAACGACAGGCGGGGACCGGCCCGGCGTGGAAATGCTCCGTCGGGCCGTGAACCCGAATTGCATCCTGCTCCATTGCCTCCTCCCCGCAGCATCCACCCCTTCGGATTTCCGGATATAATGGCCCGCAGGCTGGAGGAGCGATGACATCGAAACGCGCCGACGGGCGCAGGTCCCTGGACATCCGGAAGATCGACGTCTCCCTCGGGGTGCAGAAACATGCGGAAGGTTCCGTCCTGTTCGCGATGGGGGACACCCGCGTGGTGTGCGCGGCGACGGTCGAGGACCGGGTTCCGCCGTTTCTGCGCGGCGCGGGGAAGGGGTGGGTCACCGCGGAGTACTCGATGCTCCCGCGGGCGACGAACACCCGGGTCGCCCGGGAAGCGCGGACGGGGAAGGTACAGGGCAGAACGCACGAGATCCAGCGCCTTGTGGGACGGTCGCTCCGGGCGGTGGTCGACCTCGAGGCGCTGGGCGAACGCACCGTGACGATCGATTGCGACGTATTGCAGGCCGACGGCGGGACGCGCACCGCCTCGATCAACGGGGCGTGGCTCGCGTTGTGGCAGGCGTGCCGGCGCCTGGTTTCCGCGGGAGCCGTTCCCCGCAACCCCGTGTTCGACCACGTGGTGGCGGTCAGCGTGGGGATCGTCGGGGGGCGGGTCGTGGCGGACCTGGACTACGCGGAGGACTCCGCGGCGGAAGTGGACATGAACGTGGTGATGACCGGGAACGGGCGGCTGATCGAGGTCCAGGGGACGGCGGAGCGGGAGCCGTTCACGCGGGATCAGCTCGACGCGATGCTCTCGGCCGCCTCCGCCGCCGCGAAGAAGATCCTGAAGGTGCAGCGGCGCTTCGCGAAAGGGGGTGCGCGATGAGGCTCCTGATCGCTTCGATGAACCGCGGGAAAGTCATGGAGATCCGGGCGCTCCTCGGGCTTGCGCTGCAGAAGGTCGTCGAGGTCGTCGCGTTGGCGGAGCTTCCCGCTGTTGCACAGCCGCGGGAGGACGGGAAGACGTTTGCGGAAAACGCCCGGGCCAAGGCGCTCCATTACGCGAAGGAGCACAAAATCCTGTGCATCGCCGATGACTCGGGCCTCGCGGTGGAACCGCTGAAGGGGCTCCCCGGGGTGCGTTCGGCGCGGTTCGCAGGGGAAGGGGCGAGCGACGCGGCGAACAACGAGCATCTGCTCCACGAACTCGCGTCGTTTGCGCGGCCGTGGAAGGCGGCGTTCGTCTGCGTGGCGGCGGCGGCGCTCCCGGGCCGGGTGGTCGCGGAGGCGACGGGGAAAGCGGAGGGGGAGATCCTCCCCGAGGGGCGCGGCCGGGACGGGTTCGGATACGACCCGCTCTTCTTCGTCCCCACCCTCGGGAAGACGATGGCGGAGCTGTCGACGGAGGAGAAGAACCGGATCAGCCACCGGGGCCAGGCGCTCCGGGCGCTGATCGCGGAGATGAAGAACGCGGGGCTGCTGGGCTGATCGCGGCGGGCCATTTGACGCCCGCCCTTGCTTCCTTCACAATCGGAATGTTTCGTCTCGCGTCGGGACGTGGCGCAGCCTGGTAGCGCATCTGCTTTGGGAGCAGAGGGTCGCCGGTTCGAATCCGGCCGTCCCGACCATCTTTTCCACTACTTACGAGTAGTGCTGTTTTTACAATTTCTGATTTTGCGACCATTTTGCGACCAAGTTTCCCGTTCCCCGTCCAATCCGGCAGGGCATTGACCGCGTTCCTTAAGAACCCCGGGCTTAGGTGCGCGTAACGTTCGGTCATCGCGATGGAGCGATGCCCGAGAACATCACCGATGATCTTCAGCGGAATCCCCGCCATCGCCATGTGGCTTGCCGCTGTATGGCGCAGGTCATGGAACCGAAAATTCTCAATCCCGGCCAACGTGCAAGCGTTCTCGAAGGAAGTTCGCACATCGTTGAAGGGCTTTCCCTTCTTCCCGATTTTCGGTACGCCGGCGAACAGGTAATCGGTTCCTTTGTGCCCGGGCAAATTCGACAGGACGTTAAAGAGACTGTCCGAAATCGGAACGTAACGGGAATGACCGTTTTTTGTATGCGGAACGAAGAGGGTACGGTTCCGAAGGTCGATATCCTGCCACCGCATCCCCATGATTTCCCCGCGACGCATTCCCGTACACAAGGCCGTTGCGATGATGGGCCTCAAGTGATGGGGAGCACACTCCATGAGCCGTCCCGCCTCTTCAAGGGAAAGGAACCGCATCCGCCCCCGTTCTTCCCGGAGTGGTTTTACGGATAGCACAGGATTCGATACCGCCATGCCCCATGCGATGGCTTTATTGATGAGCCGCTTTAACGCCCCAAGTTCCCGGTTGCAGGTTGCCGCACTTCTTGGCGTTCCCTTGATCGTCGGGACGCTTTTCCGGTGAGCGAAGAAGGTTTCGACGTCATAAACAGAGATCTGGGAAACCAGTTTCCCTGAGAAATGATTCCGGATGGTGTTCATGTGCATCCGTTCTGTGACGACACCCTTTCCTTGGAAGCGAGCGAAATAATCGTCGATCAGTTCTTCGATCCGGACATGCTTTATTCGTCTGTTCGGGAAGATTTTTCCCTCTCGAATTTCCTGTAGTCTGTTTCCAAGGTATTCCTGGGCTTCCTTCTTCGTGGCGAAACCGCACTCGCGGTGCCGCTTTCCGCAAGCGTAATAATCGGCTTCGTAACCTTTGCCGCGTTTCCGGATCGTGCCCATTATTGACCTTCGAAGCCCCGCCTATGAGATTTTATGAAATGGCTCACGTCATCAATCAGGAAGCGTATTGATTTCCCGATTCGAACGGAAGGTATCTCGCGGCTCTCGGCAAGTTGATAAATTCGGGGTTTTGAAAGCCCGAGCATACGCGCTACATCTTCGGGGCGAAGGAGCTTGTATGCGGTACTTTCAGCCATGATTCAAACCGTACTCCTCTAGTCTGCCAGCTTGCCGATGGCGACTAATTTTTGATTGACAGAATCTCGCCGGAGCCATTTCCAAATATTTTCTTTGACAATGGTCTTTGCGTCCTTATCACCGGATATAAAGCGATCCCGTACAATAGCGGCTCGAACATAGTCGGAGAGGGTATCGAATTTTTCATCCTCCATTCCCCGTTTCGCCATTGCCTCGATTCGGGCATCATCCCATCGCATCGTAAGTTTTTCGCTCATAATTTATGCCCTCCTGTTTGCAATATTCCACCAGAACCCACTGTACGACGACGGAATATGGCGTGTCAACTATTATTTTATCTGACATTATATTTTCTGGATCAACGCCTATTCCCCGCCGCTTCGCGGAATATGCCGCTTACCCAATCGTGTGCTGGTTTGAAAGGCGTGGTTTATGGAAGGGTGGGGGGTAGTACCAGGGGACAAGAAGTTGCCTTATGCCCTGCGGTGCTTGGTGGATAAGCACGGCGCCCCGTCCCTCCGGGGCGCGGCGCCGTCAGATACACCAAGAGACATTCCGGATATTTCCGGCATTGCTCAAATTCGATCTCAGCTATAAACTAACCGCGTTTGCAAAAGGGCAGTTATTGGGAACCGGAATATCCTTAGGAATTGTTTCGAACTGTATTTTGCGCCCCCCGTGTTACTGATGCGGGGGTAACACGGCATGGACTGCAAAACGTCGTGGGTCGCACTGTTTAAATAACTGTTAGGATGCGAAACTTTGGTATGGGGGGGCAGTGATGCCAGAAGGTATTCGGCCGCGTGTTAACGAAGCAAAAGAATTCTTGGAAATAGCCAAAGATTTTAAGGATCCTAAGGAAATAATTCGCGAGGCACTAAGCAATTCATGGGATGCTGGAGCGTCAAAGACTGTTCTACGGTTTGATCTAGTTCCAATTTCAGGCACACGAAAAAAGAAAATTACTGTTGAAATAATGGATGATGGTGAAGGAATGAGTACCGAGTTTCGGCCTTCGGTCAATTCCAGCGAAATCGAAGGTTTTTTTAATTTGGGTGACTCATACAAACCATACGGCTCGATTGGGTCGAAAGGACATGGGACTAAAATTTATTACAAAAGCCTCGGAATACGACTTGAGACATGGAAACACGGAAAACGTATTAATGCCGAAACAGAGATTCCGCCTTGGGAGTCTCTTCAAAAAGGAATTGTACCAACCTACCGTTACCAGGAGAGCGATGATACAAAAGGCAAAGGAACGAGAATATATATAGATGGGTTCCAAGCGAAACAGTCCGAGTTTGCCTCACTGGATCAACTAACACAGTATCTACAGTGGTACACCGTCCTTGGTTCATTTGGCCAATATTTTAATAGTCCAAGAAAAATGGATGTTGAACTAAAGCCAACAGACACTTCATTCCCCGTAATATTGCCTTACGGATTTAAGTTTCCAGATGAGCAAATAAATTTAGATATCGGGTCTGATTCAGCCTGTAAGCTTTTTGGGCCAAAGACCATACAATGTGGTTCCACTGAAGATGGTAAAACAGTAACTGTTGAAATCGTCGGGGCCTTGTTGGGAGACACCCATCGCAATTTCGTCCCCCACACATATACGCACATGGGACTTTGGTTATGCAAGGACTTTATTCGCATAGAACGGAATAACCAAATACTGGAGGATGTATTCAAGGGCCAATATTATTATCGATCGATGTTGCTATTTGCGAATTGTCAGCAGTTCGACCTAACAGCTAACAGAAATAATATACGAACGGATCAAGAAGAATACGATCTTTCTATACAAGGAATCAAAAATTTTTGTCGAGAGTTATGGAGCGATGATTTTGTAAAAGGCTATTTTAACGCTAAACGTTCAGAAGACGAAACGAAAAACCAAGAGGAAAAGGGCAAGAAACAAGAAACACACAAAAACCACATAAAAGAAATCCGCAGAGAACGTGTTAACCGCTACAAAGGACGCCCTTCATTATGTATTGACGGAATTGCGGGAGCACTTATTAAAGAACCCGTGAATGAAGCAGAAACCGCGCTTCTTTTGCAAGCGATGATTTCTTCAAAGCATTCAGGAATTGATTTTGTAATTGGCGAATATAACACATCACAAGGTGTCGATCTGATCGTTGAACAAATAGATAAGGAGATGCCCACACTAAAATGGGCTGAGCTCGTCTTTTCCCTTGATAAGATTTATCAATGGCCCCATCCACCGGAGGGATATCATTACATAATTTGTTATCAACTTGGTAACGTAAAAGAGATACAGAAATTTTCAGATGGCCAGGATGCAAAATTAGTCCCAAAAGCCATTCCAGGCAAGTATACACTTATTGTTGGAGCTGAGAGCATAGATATCTATGTTCTCAGGGCGATTCTTAACCACAGCAATAAATGACAAAATGGCCAGTTTCCTTTAACAAGCGCTTGAAGTCGGCCGAATTTGACAGATCAGGAATGTTTTCCAGAGAGAGAGCGTTTCTTCCCAGTTGTGCCCAGTTCCGCCCGGTATGGCGCGCCAATTTTTCCCGGCCGCCTTACATCTCCCCGATGTTTCACCCAGTATGAAGGATGTCGCCTTCGTGCCCCTTGCCCCCTTCGACCCGGAATCTGGTATAAAGAAATGACCCCACAGGAGGCACCGTGCTCGAAAGGGCCATAAAAAATATCCAAGATCCTGACGATGATCGGGTAGACCTCAGGGAATATGTTCCCTCTGTTCTCCGGTCCCTCGATAACCCTCAAACAGATATCCCGCGAATCGCCCGCGATGAAAAATTATCGTCTATGGTTGAATCCGCTGTCCTGCGGGTTCCGACCTCACATACGGTTCGCAATGCCGATGCCCGAAGAATGGGCTTTCTCGAACCAGAGAGCATCCACCTGATTGTGACCTCCCCTCCGTACTGGACTCTCAAGGAGTACAACCTTGAGGAAGGGCAGATGGGGTTCATCAAGGGCTACGAGGAATTTCTCCGCGAACTGGACCGGGTTTGGACTTCATGCTTTCATGCTCTCGTACCCGGTGGTCGTGTCGTTTGCGTCGTTGGGGACGTATGCCTCTCGCGACGAAAGAACGCCGGTGAGCACACAGTTATTCCCCTCCACGCCTCCATCCAGGAGCACTGCCGTGAAATAGGCTTTTCCAACCTCGCCCCCATCATCTGGTACAAGATTGCAAATGCAGTTTACGAAGCAGAAGGAAACGGCGGAGGATTTCTCGGGAAGCCATACGAACCAAACGCCGTCGTGAAAAACGACATTGAGTTCATCCTGATGGAGCGCAAGCCCGGTGGATACCGAAAACCGGACCTTGCTACACGAATACTCTCGGTCATTCCGGCGGAAAGGCATAGGGAATGGTTCCAGCAAATCTGGACGGGTCTCACTGGAGCATCTACGCGCCACCACCCGGCACCCTTTCCGCTGGAACTCGCAGAACGCCTGATTCGGATGTTTTCTTTCGTAGGGGATACTGTTCTCGATCCTTTTATGGGCACGGGGACAACGAATGTCGCTGCGGCAAAGTGGGGCCGGAACAGCATAGGCGTCGAGATTGACCCGAAATATTTCGACATGGCGTGTCATCGGTTTGCCCGCGAGACCCACGGTCTTTTCGGAAAAGCCACATTCCAGGCAGTGAAAAGGTAAGGAGTGTGGACCAGAAAACATTAGATAAAAAAATCCGCGAAGCTGTCCGGAAATACTGGCATACACGCCAGAGCCAGCACGAGCGCCAAGGCGTCGCTAAAGGGTCCAAGGATGCCGGTAATCGCGCCGCCGTGACAGGCGGAGCCCATATCGACGGATTCATTGCGCTGATGAAGGAGCTTCTATTCGAATCCGGCCTCAAAGATGCGGAAATTGTTATTGCAAGAAGAAGTGCCATCCTTCCCGGTTATTTTCGTCCAACCAAACAGTGGGATCTTCTCGCCATTGCGGGTAAGAATCTGATCGGGATCATAGAATTCAAATCTCAGGTAGGCCCCTCTTTCGGGAACAACTTTAACAACCGGGTTGAAGAAGCGCTCGGAAATGCCACCGACCTATGGAATGCTTTCCGTGAAGGTGCGTTTCGGCCATCGGAACGTCCTTGGCTCGGGTATTTCATGCTCTTGGATGATTGCCCGGCGTCTGTCTCCTCCGTGAGAGTCGATGAGCCTAACTTTCCGGTCCTCGAAGTATTCCGAAATACTTCCTACACCGACAGGTATCGGATTTTCTGTGAGCGCCTCGTCCTGGAGCGCCTCTACGATGCCGCCTGCTTTATGACATCTAACCAGGAGGGCGCGGCACTTGGGAACTACTCGGAGCCTTCAGCGGAATTGAGTTTCCGGGTTTTCGCCACTTCGCTGATGGGCAGAGCCACCGCGTTTGCGAAGATGCGTTGATAGCAATCCCATTGAACACTGACACCCGGCCCCTCCTGGACGCGGCGCCGTTTTTTTGAGTGCGATTTCGCATTGAAAATATCGAACGTGTTGAGAGCAAGTAGACTTGTCCGGTTTTGTAGCAAATGAATTGTCCGCTTTTGGCTGTGGGGTAGATCGCCCGGATTGTGATTTTGATTCGGGCGCTTCCCCCGGCCGTTCG
>Ga0209431_10000063_pt1 | contig 73741 bp, 57 predicted proteins | sample RifCSP13_3_FD_184021 | JGI IMG/M metagenome (GOLD analysis project Ga0209431, IMG submission 184021) | Soil microbial communities from Rifle, Colorado - Rifle CSP2_sed 13_3 (SPAdes) (version 2) | ecosystem: Environmental > Terrestrial > Deep subsurface > Rock core/Sediment | place: Rifle... | reverse complement strand
GCAACATTTGATACCCAGTCAGGTAACTATCCAGCTCAGTTAACCAGAACTCTGAAGTTTGATGGAACAAATGATATAGCCAGTAGAAGCGCTGGATTATCCAAAGACTTTAACTTTGGAACAGATAATTTCTCCATCTCAGGGTGGTTTAGACACCCCTCAACAACAATTTCAACTTCGCAATTTTTAATTTCTAAGTTTAAGGAGGCGGGATACGGAGTCTATCTTAATACATCAGGTTATTTATGCTTTGGCATTGATGATGACAATTTCTGGACGCCTGATGATGTGGTCTGTTCTAACCAGAACGGTAATACTGCAAGTTATGCTGATTCTAACTGGCACCACTACGAAGCCGTGCGTGATACTAGCGCTATCTATCTATACATCGATGGAGCCAAGATTGCCGAAGATCTTTCCCTAACAGCCCTAACCTCCCTAAATACCAACACCGGCTTATTTATTGGCGCTGATTCCGACAACAACGAATTCTGGGACGGCTTTCTGGACGAAATCACTATATACGGATATGCGCGGAATGGAGGGCAGATTCTCACTGATTACAATGCACTCTCATCCGTGTTATCTGGTTCTCAAATCAGCGATAATCTGACCAACGGCTTGGTGGGTTACTGGAAGATGGATGAGGCTGGCATTGATACTGAAGGAGAAAACATTACTGATTCATCGGGAAACGCAAATACAGGAACTCTCTACGGAGATAACGGTTCCGGAGACAATGGAACAGGAATGGACTGTACAGCTGCCGGTAAATACGGAACAGGATGTAACTACGATGGCACTGATGATTATGTCAGTGCGGCAAATTCAACATCTTTACAAAATCTCCCCAACGGCGATTTCAGCGCCTCAACCTGGTTTAAGGCAGACACTTTGCCAACTACAACCGACGTACAAAACACATTAATCAGTAAAAGTTTGTCAGGTAATTTCAATTGGCACTTTGGTTTTCGTGGAATAAATGGGAATACCCAGTTAACTGCCACAATTGATAATGTCGCGATCAGCCGAACTAGTAGTACTGTAGACGCTGTTTCTACTGGCCAATGGTACAACTACGTCATGACTTACAGTAACACTACTAAAAAAATTCTCTTATTCCTAAATGGTACTGAAGTTACTTACGCTACTCAGAATCCTTTAACTGGAACTTATGGTGGAGATTCGTCGGCTGCCTTGACAATCGGAGCGGGAGCTTCAAATATGAGTTTTTTCGACGGTATAATTGATAATGCACGAATTTATAACCGTGCCTTAACCCCGAGCGAAGTCCGCCAGCTCTACGAATGGGCGCCGGGACCGGTTGGTTATTGGAAGATGGATGAAGGATCGGGATCAACTTCATACGATTCCAGCGGTAACGGCAATACTGCAACTTTGTATAATACATCTTGGACAGCAGGCAAAATTGGCAGTGGTTTATACCTAAACGGTTCCACCGCATACGCTACGGCCAATAGCACAGTAAATTATTTAAATCCAAACGGAGGTACACTCTGCGCATGGGTTAAAACTGACACTACATCAGGATCGGCAGCAATAGCTACTTTCGGTGGTACCAGTAATGGTAGTGTTGTAATTGAATTAGGACGATCTACCTCCTCGTACCGAGCAGCATACGTTAGTGCAACAACCCAATATGCACAATCAACTACCAGTGCTGCTGCAGGGTCATGGCAATATCTTTGCAATGTATGGACCGATCAAACAGTAAAGATTTTTGTGAACGGTTTAAATGAAAATACAACAAATATTACCACACCATATTCAGGAACCTCGAACGTATTTAATATTGGAAGGGAACAAACACAATTTGTTACACAATGGTATTGGACAGGTTCTCTCGATGATATGAAAATCTATAACTACGCTCGCACTCCGGCACAAATCACTGAGGACATGAATGCCGGCCACCCCCTCCGGGCCGGAGGCACCTCAGGGGCCGGAGGCCGCCCCGGTTCTGCTCTCGGTCATTGGTCATTCGACGAGGGTTATGGCGATACTGCTAATAATTCCGGCAATGGTGGTTCTTCATTAAGCGGCAATTTAGGTGGGACTGGTCAATCTTGCCCTGCTTCGGGAACTGTCCCCTGCCCAACTTGGAGTAATTCTGGCAAATTTGGAAAAGCTCTAAGTTTTGACGCCACTGATGATTATGTCAACCTAGATGGGGCTGATTCTTCTTTTGATACTCTTTCGACGGGTACCATAAGCACCTGGGTCTATCCATCAGGCGGAGGTAATAGAGCTATCTTTTCTGTTGGTCAAAGTTCATCAAGCAATTATTATCTTAATCTGTATGTTGATAGCACAAACCACATTAGTTTCACTTTGTGGGGAAGCGGGAGTAACCAAACCTACGCTGCCGTAACAAATAGTACTATTTCTAGCTCTACCTGGTCGTATTTAGCAGTCGTTCAGGACGGCACGTCTTTAACTATCTACGTCAATGCCGTTCCGAAGACTTACATATTAACCGCAACTGGCTGGACAGGGAGTGAGTTTATTAATGCTATAGCGAGCCAGACTAACCAAGCGGCAGTAGGCGTTACCCGACGCACAACCAATACAAATCCGTTTAACGGTTTAATCGACGAAGTCAAAATCTACAACTTCGCTCTCACTTCCGATCAAGTCAAAACTGAGTTTAATCAAGGTGCCGCTACCGTATTTGGCTCTCTTGGTACCACCTCTTCCAATTCTCCTAGCTTCTCTTCCAGTGATTCCTATTGTCCCCCCGGCCAAGGAACAGCCTGCACTTCCCCGGTTGCTGAATGGAAGCTCAATGAAAATACCGGTCAATATGCTTACGACACCTCGGTAAACGGGAATACCGGAACGTTAGGTTCTTCCACTAATCCTGATGCCTCTGATCCTTTCTGGACTATGGGAAAAACCGGATCTGCCTTGAATTTTGATGGTAATACTACAGCTGATGATCTGGTAAATGCCGGTAGTGGCACCACAATTGATAATATTTTCGATGGCGGCGGTACTGTGAGTTATTGGGTTTATCCCAGAAGTGCAGGTGTGGAGGCTAATCCTCGGATATTAACAAAAGCAGGGGGTGGCAATGGCTGGATTTCACAAATCCAACAATGTGATAGTTCCCATGTGGATGTGCAACTCCGTAATTTCACTGCGGGTACTGATAGCCAATTTCGTGTCGATTGCGCACTATATATTAATCAGTGGAACTACGTAGCTATAACCTACAACGATGATAATAAAACTAATGATCCAACCTTTTATATCAACGGCGTTCAAGAAAGCCTAGATCTGGATACCAACTCCGATACAGACTATGCCTCAGACGCAAATGAGAATCTGTACATCGGAAATCAATCCGACGCTACAGGAACTTTTGACGGCTTAATTGATCAGGTGCGTTTTTATGACTACGTCCGCACCCCGGCTCAGATTGCCTGGGATTATAACCGGGGGGCGCCGGTTGCTTATTGGGCTCTTGATGAATGTTCGGGAAGTACTTCTCACGATACAGCAACTAAACCCGACCGCAATTCCACCCGCTTCGACGGAACAATTGATCCTGGTGATGCTTCAGGAGACAACGATACAGTCGGAACCTGCAATTCAGGAATTACAACCGAGATGTGGAACGACGGTACAACCGGCAAGCGCAACGCTTCCCTCGGCTTCGACGGGACGAATGATTATGTACAAATTGATGGTACTCTCGCACCAGATTTTACTGGCTCCGGATCAATTTCACTATGGATAAATCTGCAGTCGGGAGTACCTGCAAGTAGTTACTACAACATATTAAGCCGATGGGAAATTTCCCCGAATACTGCAAGATACTTTATTGATTTAGATGAAAATGAAAAAGTCGAATTTGATTTAGGTGGTCAGTCAACAACTGCCGTCTCCAATACGTCTATTACCCAAGGTGTGTGGACACATATCACTGGTGTTTTTGATACAGATGCCAATACATTGAAAATTTATATTAACGGAAAATTGGATTTTACCGGTTCAAATAAAACCGCAAATCCTGCTGCAGGTATACGACCAATGGTTATAGGTGTATTTGAAAATAACGGTTCGTACAGTGAATATTTCCACGGTCAAATCGACGACGTCCAGATTTACAATTACGCCTTAACTGCTGAACAAATAAAGTTGCTTTACAATGAAGGTACTGTCCATTTCGGCCCGTAAATCTCGCCGAGCCAGAGGCTCTCTGAGCCGGCGGCTCTTAAATCCTCCTAACATCTCTTAAGAGAAAACGGAGGGAACCACCAGCAAAAACTTATGCTAAAACCAAAATCTATATCTCAACAACTAGCCGAAAAAATCTTTAAGGAATTGGGGTTCGACCCCAAAACCGGCAAAGTCGTGAGCTTGTCGAAGGGAAAACTCCTAAATACTCCTACGTCCTCCTATTCTCCTCTTAATCAATCTCTTAGGAGCTCTCCTCCATTCCGTATCAAAGCCCTCTACAAAACTCTTCGTCAATCTCCCAAAGGCAAAGCTTATCTTTATTCTGCCGTTTATAGAAACGCTTATATCCTCCGACTACTGGGTAAAATGTTTACCAGCGGATTGGATCCGGTAAAGTACCGTTATCTTATATCGCAAATCGACTCAGAACTTCGATCCGTTGTTGCTAACATTCGCGAGGGATATTTAAGACCGACCAGCGGGGAATTCTCTACCTTCCTCGGTTACTCACAAGGCTCGCTCGAAGAATTCAGAGGCGATGTCATTGACGCCAAAGACGACAGTCTCCTCCCCAGCCGACCCGGCTCAAGTCTAGACGGTATCGGCATCCACCTAAAGCCTCTTAATATATCTCCTAAACTGCACCTAGATTCTCTTAAGAGAAGGATAGGAGAACTTAAGAGATCGGATCTGACTTATGAGATCTTTATGGAACTTATCAATAAAACTGATTGGCTTGTGAAGCGGGCGGTCGAAGGCATTGACAGGAAAATAATTAAAGATGAAACTGAAAAGTTAAAGTCGGATCTTAATAGCCACTGGAGGAAAGTATGGTAAAAACTCTTAAACATCTCTTAAATTCTCTTAACAAACCCCTATTACCTCTTAGGAGAAGTTTTAGGAGGTTATTTAGGAGTCTCCTAACATCTCTTAATAAATCTCTTAAAAGAGCTCTACCTTCTCGTAAAGCCAGACTAATCTTTGCAGGCAGCCTTATTCTTATTATTCTTCCCCTGATTATCAACGGCCTTCTTGACCTTCGTTCTGCTAAGGCTGCGCCGTGGTGGCAAAACACTTCCGGCGGGGGCTCATGGCTAAAAAGGCAAAGGCTAACTGTGACCAACAATAGCGGGGATAGTTTAGCAAACGGTACAACTATTGCAGTTAGCATAAATACCAAACTACTAGCTACCAGCTACAAACTACAATCTGATTGTGATGATCTAAGGGTACTCTACCAACCTAATTCTACAACCTTTACCGAACTTGATAGATTTGTTAGCTACCCTGGAGGCGGAAGTTGCGGAACCTCTGAAGCTTCTAAAGTGTATTTTAAGCTGCAAGCCGATTTGTCTAATGGGTCTGATTCGTCTTATTATTACGTCTATTACGGTAATTCCCAGGCTACTACTCCCTCCAATCCAGACAATGCCTTTGATATAGGCAGTAAAGATGCCCTTCTCGTCTGCCCCTTTGACGGAACGACAACTTGTGCAGCCGGAGAAACTCCTTCAACCGCCACCGGCGCCATCCGATACTCAGGAAGTAAATCCGCTCTCCAATTCGACGGAAGGCAAGGTGGCGATATGATAAGTCTGTCGAGTGGTCCCGATGTCACATCAGGCAGCTTTACCATTGAAATGTGGGTAAATCCTCAGACAGATTCATATCTCAACGAGGGGGGAAGCACGACTATGAACCTTATTCAAACCGGGGCCGGAGCAAGGCTCATTATACAATTCAACGGAGGTGATACTTTTGGAGCTTTTTCTATTTGGGTAAACGGTACTCAAAACTTTACTAGTACTAACGCTTTTCCAAGTAACACCTGGACTAATATGGCTGTTACTTTTGATACCACTGATAATAAATACCGAGTCTACGCTAATGGTACCCTGATAATCACCACTGCCACCTTGGTCAACCCCGATGCCAGTACATCTTGGAGCATTGGTGGCCCAATTGGGGGAGGGATTAATCACTACCGAGGTCTAATAGATGAAGTCCGCATCTCAAACGTCATCCGCTATACTTCCAATTTTACTCCTTCAACCGCACCCTTTATAAGAGACGAATATACTAAACTGCTTTATCACCTCGACGAAAACGGCGATGATCCTCGCCAAACAGGGAAAGCTATTGATGACGCTTGTCCTGATGGTACCTGCAACCACGGCACAATAACCGGTGCTAAATATGTCGGAGGCCTCATCGGCGTCGATGCTTCAACCAACGATACCGGTAATTCGTCCAATCAGTCCTATTCGTCTCATGAAGGCATCTTTATTGAAGAGGCCACCACCAACAAAATCACCAATCCCTCCTTCGAACATTCAACTTACTCAACTGCCTGGACTGCATCCTCTTCCGCCAGCCTTAGCGAAAATACTACAGCTCCTTATTATAAATTCGGCTCCAAGTCCACCCTCCTTGATAGCTCAATAACCCAATATTTAAATACAAATTATTCAGCCAGCCAAAAATTATACGCCACCACCTCTGATAAGCGACTGTCTCAGGGGTTTCAGGTTTCAACAGACAGCACTGTCGCTTCTGTCTCACCCTTTATCTGGCGGACAGGTACAGCAAGCCGCTATGTCAGAGTAGAAATCCAAACCGACTCCTCCGGCGTCCCTTCAAACACGCCGATTGCCAATGGAACCAGTAATTGCCTAGATTATGCATCCTTAGCTACTGGCTATTCAAACGGCTATAAAAACTTTACCTTTTCTACTCCTCCTTCACTAACCGCATCTGTTCAATATCATTTAGTTTTACGCTCATTTACCGATGCATCATGCGCTACCGAACAATCTTCAGTTGATGCAACTAATTATGTTAATTGGGGTTATGACAACTCTTCCTCAACTTATTCTCTTGGAGAACGTGCTACTGCCAACGAAGCAGGTACATGGACTCCAGCTACTGCCCAAGATCATATGTTCGCAATCTACACCGGCAGCAGTGGATCCGGCCTAACCTCTGTCAATGTGGGAAATACAAATACTCATACCATTTCAGCTTACGTTTTCAACTATGTTCAAGGTAGTAACGGAGCCACAGTAGACAGCACAATCGCCCAGCTTATGTATAACGCTACCCCTGTTACTACAACTTATACCGATATGGGTAAGGGTTGGTGGCGGTTGACTGCCTCGGCTGCAGGTATTAACAACTCAACAACCTATGGCGTAGAGGTTAAGGATCAAAAAAGAATATTTGTTGACGGAGTCCAACTCGAAGCCAAAGCATATGCCACTACCTATACTGACGGCTCACTTACCTCAAACGCAGGAGGAAATGACACCTATTTTTGGGATGATGACTGCGATGGTACTCTTGACGCCGGCGAAGACCAAACCGCTGATCAAAACGCCCAATGCAGCAGTCGTTTAAAATCCGACGTTCGCTACTCCTCCACAAATAACATTACTTTTTCAACCGGTACGATTTCCTTCTGGGCTAAAATTCATCATGTTGGAACAGCCAATAAATACTTTTTTGAAGCAGCCTGTTGTACTGAACCGATCAGGATATATTACGCTTCTAGTGGAACTGTCCTTTATAATTGGGGTGCTACTCAAGGAAATGGAGGCAGTGTAGCCAGCTCAGTTGGCAAGTGGGTATTCTTTGCCTTAACACAAAACGGTACGACAACAACTCTTTATCAGGATACTTCATCATATAGTACAGGAGCGGGAACATTACCAACCAGTGGCACTATCTACATGGGTGATCGGTCAAATCAAGATTTTCCCTCTGATGTTACTTTATCCGACTTTCGTATCTACAATGACGATTTAACGGTTACTGAAGTTACGGATTTGTATTATGCCGGCCTAGTTAGCCATTCAGATCAATATGAAGTTGATGCGTTTGATCAAAGTAAAGGCCAGGATCCACTGGCGATATATCATTTTGACCCTTCGGCAAGCTCAGGGCAAGTTGCGTATGATTCTTCACAGTACGGGAACCACTTAACGGTTACAGGAGCAACATTTGATACCCAGTCAGGTAACTATCCAGCTCAGTTAACCAGAACTCTGAAGTTTGATGGAACAAATGATATAGCCAGTAGAAGCGCTGGATTATCCAAAAACTTTAACTTTGGAACAGATAATTTCTCCATCTCAGGGTGGTTTAGACACCCTTCCACCCTAACATCCCAAAACACCCTAATTTCCAAGTACGGGAGTGCAGGATGGAAAGTATATATGAATAGTAGCGGTTACTTATGTTTTGGTATTGATGATGACTCTTCATTTGATGATGATATCATCTGTTCTAATCAAAATGGTAATACTCTAAGTTACGCTGACAGTAAGTGGCATCACTACGAAGCCGTGCGTGATACTAGCGCTATCTATCTATACATCGATGGAGCAAAAATCTCTGAAGACTTGTCTTTAACTTCTACTCTTTCACTCTCCAGCTCTTCTGCTCTATTCGTTGGTGCCGATTCGGACAACAACGAATTCTGGGACGGTTTCCTTGATGAAATAGTTATCTATCCATATGCCCGTTCCGCTGACCAAGTCAAAGCCGATATTCTCGGTTCCCAGCTAGCTACCAGCTACGGTCTACTTGCTGCTGACCCTCTTACAGAGGGTCTTGTTGGTTATTGGAAAATGGATGACGCCGGAATTGATGCGGAAGGTGAAACATCTACCGATTACTCTGGAAATGGAAAATCGGGAACACTCTACGGAGATAATGGAGTTGGCGATAACGGCACCGGAATGGACTGCGTTTCGGCAGGTAAATTCGGAACGGCCTGTAATTTTGATGGAACTGACGATTACGTTGAAGCCACCACTGTTTCTGCTAATACCGGTAGTGAACTAACAATGTCCGCCTGGGTAAAACCGAGTAACTTTTCGGCTATTCAAACTTTTTTTGGCTATGGATTGGTCAACGACTGGATAAACCTCAGGGTTTACACAAACTCAAAAATTCAAGTCTGGGACGATATAAATGATAATAATATCGCCATTAATACCACTACCACCCTTACCTCGGGTGTTTGGTATTACGTAACACTAGTACTCCAATCTGACGGTACAAAACAAGTTTTTATAAATGGGTCGCTCGAAACTACCGCCACCGGAACGACTACCGTAGCATCAGATATTGCTACCGGAACCGTCGGCATCGGCAGGAGAAGTTTTACCACCACGCCGGAATCATTTACCGGAATGGTTGACGAAGCGCGTATCTACAACCGTGCTTTAACCCCGAGTGAAGTCGAGGGGCTTTACCGTTGGGCACCGGGACCGGTAGCGTACTACAAATTTGACGAAGGAACAGGCACTTCCAACGTCTACGACTCCTCCGGCAATGGCTTGACCGGTACCATGAACGGTTCAATGACCGAATCTGATTGGGTCCCGGGAAAGTTCGGCAAAGCTTTGGATTTTGATGGCAGCGATGACTATATTGAGATCGGTAGCAGCTCAAAGGTTGATAACTCCTCTGCGGGAACTTTAGAAGCATGGATAAAACTTGATGTTATTTCCACAGAACAGTCCATTTTTAACTTCGGAGGGGCCGCAGTGGCAAATGCTGGGCGTTTTAATTTTTACATTGGCTCCAATAATCGTTTGTACATAGTGCAACAAACCGATGGAGGCACTCTTTATGGAGTATTGTCGGGAACTGGAACGGATTTTGCTGCCAACACTTGGTACTACGTATCTGCAGTATCGGATGGTAGCACTTATACTTTATACATAAATGGGGTAAGTGTTTCGCTTGTCGCAACAGGAGGAGGTAACAATGGAAACTGGTTCTCAGATACAAGTGTAACAGAAACAGATAGATCAGTTATCGGTCGCCGATACTATAATGGATCATGGTCCATTCCGTTCAATGGAAATGTCGACGATGTCAAAATCTATAACTACGCCCGGACGCCTGCTCAAATTATCGAAGACATGAATGCTTCTCATCCTGCACCAGGATCACCAGTAGGCTCGGCGGTTGGACATTGGCGATTCGATGAAGGTTACGGCGACACCGCAAATAACGCAGGTTCCGGCGACACTTCATTAAATGGCAACCTCGGGGGTGCTACTTCCTGTCCCCAATCCGGTGATTCAGCATGTCCATCTTGGACAAACAGCGGAAAATTTAGTAAAGCACTCAATTTTGATACTAGCGGCACAACCGACGATTACGTAACTATTCCTGAAGTATCAACTTTTCCCAGTGGCGGAACAATTAGTGTCTGGATTAAACCCGCTACTGGGTACGGACAACGAATCGTAACTATAGATGGCGTACTAGTGGGAACATTTGACTCAGATGAGATGTGGATGTGTGCAGACGGCAATGGATGTAATTTTGTCGTAGGAGCAGACAATATGCCACCTATTGGCTCCTGGAGCAACATTATTATGACGTGGGATAACAGCAATTTATATTACTATCTAAACGGAAGATTTGTAATTAGCCGCCCCGATTCCGGATTTGCAGAAGCTGGCAGAGGCTCATATATTGGAACGGGTGACACTGGAAGTGGTCCGATTAACCACTTTAACGGAATCATTGACGAAGTTAAAATCTACAACCTTGCTCTAACCGCCGATCAAGTCAAAACTGAGTTTAATCAAGGTGCCGCGACAGTATTTGGCTCTCTTGGTACCACCTCTTCTAATTCTCCTAGCTTCTCCTCCAGTGATTCCTATTGTCCACCGGGACAAGGCTCAACCTGTACTCCCCCCGTTGCTGAATGGAGGTTTGATGAAAAAACGGGAACAACCGCCTACGACACCTCAACCAATGGGAACAACGCTATTCTTGGTGAAGACGGTGCTGGCAGTGACGTACCCGTCTGGCGACATAGTGGAGTCTGTAAACATGGAGCGTGTCTAGAATTCGATGGCGGTGACGATGACACTTCGGTAACATCCGGTTCAGCAATAGAAAATCTTTTTGATACTGGCGGTACCGTAAGCGTTTGGATATATCCGACGTCCACTCTCGTAGATCTCGACAGATTACTTTTCAAGGGTGTTATCTGGGAATTACGTTTCCCAAGTCCTTCTGGCAGTACCGCCAATATTACATTCATTAAAGAATTTGATGGTAATGATGGAACTTGGAGTACAACTAGTCAACCAATAACGTTAAATTCATGGAATCACATCTCGATAACTTACAATAACGATTCTTCTTCCAACGATCCTTCTTTCTATGTTAACGGCAATCTCGCAGCAAGTAGTGAAGGTTCTACCCCTACAGGATATAGAACTAGCGATGTTGGATCACCACTGTATGTTGGCAATAATAATAATGGAATTAGAGGTTTCCCCGGGTATATCGACGAATTAAGATTTTACAACTACGCCCGCACCCCCGCCCAAATTGCCTGGGATTATAATCGAGGTGATCCTGTTGCCCATTGGCGCTTTGACGAATGCTCAGGGAGCGATGCTAAAGATTCTTCGGGCAATTCGTATGACGGAATCATTTATCCGGGCGACTCATCGGGAGACAATGATACAGTTGGAACCTGCGGCTCCGGTACAACTACCGAAATGTGGAACGATGGTACGTCCGGCAAGCGTAATGCTTCTCTCGGCTTCGACGGGACAAATGATTACACACGAGTTACTGATAATGATGTCTTTGACAGCTTAAGTCAGCTCACGATTTCTTCTTGGATAAAACCTACTAGTATTGGCCAACAAGATAGAATTATAGGAAAAAGCGACAACGGTGCCAACAAACGCCAATATCATTTAGAACTTGAGTCCGATGGGAACATTACAGGAAGAGTCTGTGGTGCCGGAACCGGCGACTGTGTTGACTTGACTTCAACAACTACACCCATAACGTCTGGAAGCTGGTCCCATATAGTTTTTACCTTTAATAGATCTACAGGATCAAAACTATACTTTAATGGAATAGAAATAGCCAGTACTGCTTCAGTTCCCTCGGCCACTACAACGGCTAGTAATGATGTGGACTTCAGAATCGGCGCTGCGATTGATAACGGTACTACGCTATTTAACTTCTTTGACGGCCAAATCGACGAAGTTCAGATTTACAATTACGCTTTAAATGCAACCCAGATAAAAACTTTGTACAACGATGGAGTAGTTAAGTTTGGCAATTAAAAACGTAAAGTAGCGAAGCTACTAATGTTTTAAACTATGTGGTGGTACAACTACTTATTAAAAAGCAAAAAAGATAGTAGTTGGTATATTGGTTGTACAAACAATTTAAAGAATAGAGAAAAAATGCACAATTTAGGAAAGGTGAAATCTACAAGAAACAGTAAACCATGGGAACTAATATACTACGAGGCCTGTAAAAACAAGATTAATGCCTTTCGAAGAGAAAGATATTTAAAAAGCGGATATGGGAGAAGATTTTTGAAAAAAAGACTGATGGAATATAACTCGGAACGTAAAGTAATTGAAAATTACTAACGTTCTGAAGGTACTGTCCACTTTGGCCCGTAAGTTACTTAAGATTCCTAAGTATCTTATAATATAACTATATGCAACCATATAAAAAACTTTTTACTTACTGGTTCGCGGTTATTATTTACGATCTGACTGTCGATTTTACAAAAAGTTACATAAAGAGCTTCAAACTAAAAGAACAAATGGACGGGGCAGCCCGTTCCGGAAAACAAAATATAGTGGAAGGTTCCGAAGGAATGCAAACATCTCTTAAAAGCGCAATTAAATTAACGGGGGTTGCCAAAGCGTCGTTTGAAGAGTTAATCGGCGATTTGGAAGATTACTTAAGACAAAACAATCTCAAACAGTTCCCCAAAAATAATCCTAAAATTGAAATTTTCCGACAAAAGGCGGCCGTCCTCATTAAGAAATTAAGTGATTTTTATAAAAATGAGTCTCTCGTAAGAAACCTAAGTAACTTAAGTTACTTAGAAAAATACTTTAACACCTCCTCAGTTGAGGAAAAGGTGAACTTGCTTCTTACACTCTGTCACCAAGAAACTTTCCTCTTAAATAAACAGGTTCTTTCTCTTGAAGAAAAACACAAAACCGAAGGCGGTTTGACTGAAAAGCTCTACAAAGCAAGAGTTCAACACCGGGGATACTAATTAATCCGCGAAATCCATCGTTCAACCTTGTATTACTAATATGTAGATTGTTATACAAACTCGCTAATTGTTATAGTTGAAAATACTACAAAACTCCTCTTGACAAGCCATTACCAAGAGTTTAAAAAGAAAGAAGGAGATAATTTGATCTATATGGAAAGAGTATTCGAAAAAACCGAAAAATACATTCTCTTAATCACCATTTTCTTGCTGCCGTTCACGGTTATCACTATTTCTCCTAATCCCTATGTAGTCCCCAAATTGGCTATTGCCGGGTTTGGTATCATACTACTTTTAATACTCCTTGCCGTAAGGGTCGTGACGATCGGTAAATTTACGTTCTCACTATCAAATTACGACTTTCCGGTTTTACTTATAGCCGTTACTTATATCTCAAGTACTGTCATCAAAACTCCCAACAAGATGGAGGCACTCCTTCTTCCCGGTACAACCACCGCTGTTGTTGCCGGAGCGCTGCTTTACTTTCTGGTAAATCAGGTAAAGAACGGTAGCAAAGAGGCGCTGACAAAAATTCTCTTGATATCCGGAGCTGTCTTTTCTGCTTTCATCATTCTTGCCTTCACCGGCCTTTTTAATTCAATACCTCAACTCCCTGCTTTTATGAAAGCTAAAACATATTCTCCCGAAGGCGGATACTTGCCCTCAGCAATATATCTTTTAGCTTTGCTCCCACTGGGTATCGGTACAATCCTCTCGCAAAAGGACATTAATAAACGTGCCGTTAATGCATGTCTTACCCTATTAATATCAGCGGGCTTTCTGATCAGTGCCTGGCATCTTCTTCCCAGCAAAGCTTTCTACCCCCGATTTCCAAGTTGGAAAGTGAGCTGGTCAGTCGCCATTGACAGTCTGAAAGAAAGTCCGATATTAGGAATAGGGCCGGGTAACTATCTGACGGCATTCTCAAGGTACAGACCAATCTCTTATAATGCAACCGATCTTTGGGCTCTTAGGTTTGCAACCGCAAACAACCACCTTATGACCGTATTCACAGAAGCCGGAATAATCGGCCTTGCTGGTTACATTATATTGGCCGTCGCCTACTATAAAAATGCCAAGCGCGACCTGAAAGAGAAAAAGCTGGTCAACTGGGGCTTTGCAGGTATTTCCGGTTTGGTCTCCTTCCTAATCCTATTCCTCACGACTCTCCTTTTCCCGGCAACGGCCCTTCTCATTATCATGTTCTTTATTCTTCTTGCTCTGGGAGCTAAAACAACCGCAACAGCAATTAATCTGACGACTGCCGGTACAAGAGACAACCAGGAAAAGGATGTCACCTCAAGACTTCCTGCAATCCTTGTTAGCCTGCCTGTTTTTGCTCTTGTTGTCTGGGGAGCTTACAAAGGCGGCCGGATACTTCTGGCTGAATACTATTTCCAAAGATCCTTGACAGCTCTTGCAAATAACGAAGCCAAAAATACCTACGACAACATGAGAAGGGCAATTATTCTTAATCCCCGTGTTGACAGATATCGTGCTTCTTTTTCCAGGGTGAATTTGGTCTTGGCTGACTCGGTTGCAAAGAAAGCCATTACACCTCCTCCTCCCTCCGGCCCCGAGGGCTCCAGCTCAGCAGGCATCCTCTCCGAAAAAGACCAAAACGACATTTCTCAAATGATCCAGGTTGCCATATCTGAGGCTAAAGCGACGGTTGCCTTAAACCCTCTGCGGGCTGCCAACTGGGAAATATTGGGTCGAACATATCAATCAATAATTCCTCTTGCAAAAGGAGCCGATGTTTTTGCTGCTCAATCATTCAGACAGGCAATTGCCCTGGACCCGGTTAATCCAAGTTACAGAATAATACTGGGTGGTTTATATTACGGCGCTAAAGATTACGAGACGGCAACACGCATTTACGAACTGGCAGTTGCAACAAAGCCTGACCTGGCCAACTCTCACTTCAACCTTGCTTATTCTTATTCCCAGCAAGGCAAGACTGATTTAGCCATTCAGCAGATGACCTTGACCTTGTCTCTCTTGGACCCCAAGAGTAAGGATTATGAAACTGCAAAAGCAGCACTTGACACTATGGAAGCAAAGAAGAAAACCGCTACTGAGGCAACCGCTGGAGAAAATCTTACTCCTCCTGCACAGCCAACCCCGGCAATCAAGCCCCAAGTTGAATTACCCGCAGGTAGTGAACCACCTGAGGCTCCCATTACACCAACAGCTACACCGATCCCGGAAAATTCGGAGCCGTCCCCCACTCCCACAGTCCAACCCTAACTCCCCTTGACAGGGTCTGACCCTGTCATCTACAGTTAATGTAATGACACAGCGATACCGGGTAAAAACATATGTAGAAGATGCGTATTATCACGTTTTCAACAGAGGGGTAGAAAAAAGAACCATTTTCGAGGATGACAATGACTATTCTCTGTACCTACACCTCCTTAAATACTACCTCTCACCGGAAAACCAAGGTTTGTTTCACCCATCAGAAAATTATGCAACGTATAACATAATTCGACCAAGACCTTTAACTAACTTAAGCAACGAGATTGACTTGCTTGCCTATTGCTTAATGCCTAATCATTTTCACCTGCTTATCAAGCAAAAGACAAAAAACGGAATGACCAAACTCTTAAGAAGTATCTCTACTACTTATGCTATGTATTTTAATAAAAAGTACGATCGGGTCGGACCACTCTTTCAAGGAAGGTACAAAGCAGCTCTCGTTGACAATGATAACTATTTAATACACATCAGCCGCTATATTCACCTCAACCCTCTTGACCTAGCCTTGACAGGGACGGACCCTGTCAATTATCCATATTCAAGCTTTGCTTACTATGTTGGTAAGAAACAAGCCGACTGGCTAAAGCCGAATAAAGTATTAGAGCTCTTTAAAAAAGATGGTTTATTTCCCTCTATGTTCAAATATCGTTCGTATGATAATTTTTTTGTTAAAGATATTACTGATTCAAAAGAAAAAATCGGCACACTTTCGATAGACTAGCCGTTTTTGTACGTTGACAGGGACGGACCCTGTCAGAAAGGATAAGAATTTTCGGAAGTAAATATTATATAATTAAACTATGAAAAAGCTTGCAAAAGTGGTTTTTATCTATTCAATCGTGGCTATTACCGCCAACCTCATCGCTCTCGGCTTATTCAACCCAAGCCCTCAAAATCTAATCTCAAGCGTTCTGCTTTTTCCGATACTTCTATATCTTTGGCTATTAATGACACATCCAGAAGCGGTCAGCGCGGGCAGATGGTCACTTAGACTACTACTTGTTATCTTCCTACTAAGTCTCTCCTCCGTCTACGCCCTTTATTTAGCCAACATAGGCAACATTAGATCTAAAGTAGAAGCAAAAAATACTGATCCGTCAAAAATTACCGCCTTAGAAAGCGAAATTGCTAAACTGAGAGCCGAAAAAAAAGATAATCAGAAACTTAGCGATGAACTTACAAGTATCAAAGAAAAATTGGCCGAGCTTGACAGCAATGAAAATTCAACCCTCGCCGTAAGCAGCCAGAGTTCAGACCTTGCTGACCTACTTATGGAAAACGATAAAACTGATGCCCTGCTAGGCAACGTGACAATCAAAAATAATCTGACAAAGTCGGTTGACGTACTCGAGGTTGCAAATTTCAGTGCAAAACCGGTTGGTAAAATTACTTATGGTAATAATTACCCCTACTACGAGACGGATGGCAATTGGTACAAAATCATGATCGATAACTCAGTTTTCGGATGGGTCCACGATAGAGACGTTAAAAAGATTGATTGACAAAAATGCACATGCCAACTGCCACTCCAAAGAAGTTGCTCCTTTTCTACTCGACCGCAGCTTCATTATTCTTAATAGTCAGCGCTCTTTTGACTTTAAAAACCAAAGATACTGCCATATTCCAAATTCTTATTCTTCCGGTTTTTTTATACCTTTTCTTACAAACTTTGAAGGAATTAAAAGGACTATTTAAGAAAAAAGACAATATTCCCGAGATTAAACCTCCAAGAAGTAAGGGTTTCTTCTACTTCATCTTAGTATTTTATTTTGTACTTTTGGCGTTAGGGGCAAGAAATATTCTGAAAAGTAATATTGAAAAACAAAATAAAATTAACGACAAAAAACCGACTCCTACTTCCCAACCTTTGATTTTCAAAAATCAAAAACCGACGGCGACTGATGCAGCGAACATCAACAAATCAATAAAACAATAAATGAAAAAGGTAATTATTTATTACGATTTTATAATTGTAAGCCTCATTGTTTTAGCGGGATTTTTCTCGGCTGAAAATATCTATCAGCTCCTTAGTGCCTCTATTTACTACCCAATCTTAATTTACTTCTTAACATTGATTATTCCGAGAAGGCAAAAGGCAGTTGTCCTCCCCAAGGAAATCGAACCAGTTACTAAAGTTATAAAACCCGGAGAAAAGGAGGAAAAACTAGAGAAACTTACAAAGATTAAGACTGGTAAAATAGATAAGGACAGACGAGTATTTTTAAAAATCATCGGAACGGCAGGAGCAACAGCCTTCATCTTTTCAATTTTTGGAGTTAAGAAAGCCCAGGCCGCATTCTTCGGCAGCGTTCCAGGTCCGGGAATTGTCGGACTCAAAGATATTGCCGGAAATAGGATCGATCCGGCACAACATCATCCGACCGACGGGTATAAAATCAGCCGCCTGGATGATTCCTCACCCGCCTATTACGGCTTTACCAATAAAGAAGCTGCATGGTTTATCATGAAAGAAGACAGCTCGGGTAATTATACGTATGCCGTAGGTTCATCCGGTTTTGATACAAACTGGACCAACAGAAATGTCGCTCCCCCCACCGGCCCAACCTATGGTGAATTTTACGACATGTTCTAGGTTCGAAGTTCGGACTTGAGCTTGAGGTAAAAAATAACTATACTACGCTCAGCAGCATGAAAAAGGAATACGTCCTAATATTTATTATCGGTCTTTTCTTACTCTCTTACGTACTCGATGCTGTCGTGAATCCCCTGCACCTTAATCTGCCAACCCCCTATCACTATCTTGATCCTAAGGTTTTGAATCTCTACCCGTTTACAACCGCGTCAATAGTTATAAAAGGTATTGCGCTATTTCTTACACCTCTTCTTCTCCTCTCACTGGTCGAGGGGTATTACCCTGCTAAAGCAGGAGCGCTTTTAATTCTAATTGCTCTGATGCAGCTCTACGCTCTTCAGGATATCGCCACCAAAGCTCAGGTAGTTCCGCTTGAATGGGCTCTTTCAATATCGCTCGCCGGGGTTACACTAATACTGCCTGCCATCTGGTATTTTATAATGGGTGGAATATCATGGCTGCATAAAAGTCTGGGAGGAAAAGAAGAAAACACAACAGAAACCCAAGAAAGTGAAGACATTAATAAAGAACCGTCTTCTCAATAAGCCGAAAGATTACTCTTCCCCCTTTCAACTATCTTCCCCCAAATAAAGTTTTGAGCAAAATTAGCTACTAAGCCGAGTAGTAGTGCCCACCAAAAGGAGCTTATGCCAAAACCTGCTATATGAGAAAATCTCGAAACGAGCCAAAATGCAGTAAAATTAAACGCCCAAAAGATAAAAAAACGCCCGCTAACTTTGTCGAGTTTGATATCTCTTACATAGAGATAGTCCCACATTGCCCAAAACACCACCATTGTCCAAAATCCTGCATAAATTGCTGATTCAACCATATTAAATCTAAAGTTACCCAGAACTACATTGTCCGGAAAAACTAGACCGACAACAAGAAGGAGAAGAATATTGGCTAACCAGTAAAGCAGGTACAAGATATGATTATACATTAATTAATTTCACCTTCTCTCCCGCACCAATTTAGCTAAAGAAAGACTTCCAGATATTCGTTTCTTTAGTTCATTGAGTGCTTGTCCATAATTTTTTAATCTATATTCACGGGTCATTGCGTCTTCTTTTGATTTATGACGTCCTCCGCGGACCAAGAGTCCGCGGTTTCCCTCTAAAGGAGGACGACATATCAAGTTCAATTCATCTCCGGGCTGATAGCCCGGAGTTTTCTCGAAATTGCTATAACTCTCATTGTATACTAAAATCCAAGGCCCTTTTTTTCTGGTAGAGAAACTCCTGTTTGTATTATGTTCAACAATCCTTTTTTTAATATTATTTGTATAACCTATGTAAAGCTCTCCGGTAACGAAACTTACCAATATGTAAACATAATACATAGCTAATTTGGTGCGGGACTCTACCAAAAATTATTTTCCTATAACTACCCTAGCCGAGGCGGTTGAATTTTCCAACTCACCTGCAACAGACGCTATCCCATATTTATCTTTAATATCCGTAAGTAACACATCTATGCTATCTTTATATTTAGAATTTACCATAACATAGTTTGTAGCACTCGACTTAGTATTTCCAACCAGATTTATGACATAACCAAGCTCTTTTAATTCGTCCGCCACCTTCCCCGCTACGCCCGGTCGACCGGAACCGTTTAATACCTCAAGGTTAATTTCATCCCTGCCCAGTTGATCTGACACCGCCCCCGAAATTGTTACCTCAGTAGCCGTCTCTTTACTACTTTCAATTACTGTAGCTTTTTCCTCGGTATCGACCGGCATTTTTATCTTAAGATATAAAAGTGAACCTGTCGCCAGTATGATCACAACAAGAAGCATCAGTCCTACATAATAAATACGCCTGTTACTCGTCTCTAAAGGTATCTCTTCTCTCTCCGAGCCGGAGGTCTCTTCCTCCTGGCCAGAAGTCCTTCCGGACTGGTGGCCGAGCCGGTGGCTCTCTTGATCACTATTCTGATTTTTAGTAGCCATATATTTGAATGCCAGTTGTCTTAGTTATTATTACAAATGTATTATTAGATAACAAGACGTTAAAGCAAAGAACACAAGAGCATAAAATCACGAGAAAAATGTTGTGGTGTTTTAATGTTTTCTTGGTTTAATGATTTAATAAAGTATGCTGCAAACTCAGTTCTTACTTACTAATGCTCATTTTACGCTAAATCTTCTGACGGCTTTAGTTTGCTTCGCAGTCTCCTGGTTATATTTTGATGCATGGCTAGGACGCCACGATTATAAAGAGAGTACAAAGTCGCTGGGATTTTTACTTTTATCTCTGTCATTTGCTGTCCATGCTACCCAAATTGAGCAAACAATTCTGAAAAACCCACTTCTTAATTCTGAAGTTACCAATATTTTGACTGCAGCTTTTATCATTAGCGCTTTTCTAGTACTCATAATCGGCCAATTTGTAGATCCGCTTCAGCCTCTCCCCTCCTACCGGCTGAGTATGGAAAAAAATGTCCATGGCTTTGGAATTAAGAAGAGTAAAGACAAATCAGCAGCAATACTGCTATTGGGGAAAATCGCTCCGCTTGTATTTGTACCTTTCTTATATCCAGTTCTTGCCATTTTTACAGGTTTCCTTTATTTAAGAAGAGCCACGTTGGGATTGGAATACCACCTAAGAACAATAGGTTATAGCTTAACGATACTTGCAATAAGTGAACTACTTTCTCTTTCCGCCTTATTTAGAGGCAGTACAAACATTACACTGGAAAGAATAGTCGGCGCTTTCGGACCGATTTGGATGGTCGAACATGTCCTCCAACTGATATTTACTATTTATTTAGGTCGATGGGTTTGGGCTTATTTGACCAAACGCTTGGAAACGCAACTTTTTATTATTTTCGATACAGTCATCCTTATTGTATTTTTACTTACAGCAATCTTTTTCACCTCCGTTTCGTTATCAAATATGCGCCAGGATATTCTCGCCAATCTCGAAACTAATGTGGCACTTCTTGCTTATACAATTGACGGCAAAAAGGCAGAAACGCTCTCCGACGTTGAAATGCTGTCTCAAAACCCTGAGTTAATTACGGCACTCAAAGACCAGGATAAGAAAGCGCTGACTGAGCTCACAACTACAACGCTTATCACAAAAAGTAAAGACTTTCTGGTTGTAGTTGATGAAAACGGTGCAATATTAGCCCGTGGAGATGATCCCGAAAAAATCGGAGGATCGCTCTCGGACGATCCTCTGATTAAAAAGGCACTCACGGGCAGCAGTATTACCGGCCTCGTCACAAAAGATGGAGTTATGGCTCCTGTCGTGTCTGTAAGAGCTGCTGCGCCTGTTAAAGTAGGTGAAGACATAATTGGAGCAGTAACGATCGGCTCAGTTGTAGATAACGCTTTTGTCGATGGCCTGAAAAATGCAACAGGCCTGGATGCCAGCGTCTACGCCGACAATATCCGTTCAGCTACTACTTTTATTGCACCGGATGCCAAAAGCAGATGGATCGGCATAAAAGAAGAAAACAAAGACGTCAGGAAAACAGTGCTCAACGAAGGTAACATATATACCGGATCTCTATCAATTCTGAATATCCCCTACCTCGTAGCTTTTGCTCCGATAAAAAACATCGACGAAAACCCCATCGGCATGCTCTTTGTCGGTAAACCTGAAGTTACGACAATTCAAACAGCGAGTAAACTTATTGAGCAGACCTTTATAGTAACCGTCGGACTCCTGATGTTGTCATTCTTCCCTTCTTATTTCGTTTCCCGCTACATCATTAGTGAGGTAAAATAGACAGGAAATCATGAGAGCATTAAATCATGAAAACATTAAAACAAGAAAACATGGAGACCACAAAAAATACAAATAGTAAAATAGAAAAAGGAACCTTTAAAAATAAATTGGTAAAAAGGATGGATGATTTTGTTCACTTTATTTATAAAATAACCAAAAATTATCCCAAAGAAGAGCTTTATGGTTCAACAAATCAGTTACGGCGAGCTTCACTCTCGGTAATCTTAAATTATATAGAAGGTTATGCTCGCAGGAGGCCGGCAACACAACTTACTTTTTTTGAAACCGCTTATGGTTCCTTAAAAGAATCGAGTTATTTATTAGACTTTTCTAAAGATGAAGGCTGGTTATATATTAACGATTATGACAGCGCAAAGAAGCTTGTAGATGAAATCGGAGCAATGCTTTGGACAGAAATAAAAAATCTTGATAACTCAATTAAGTTGTCAAAACTTTAAATTGATAAATCATCAAAACATCAAGTCAGGACAGCGCTGTATTCGCGATTTTATGCTCTAGTGCTCTGGTGTTCTTGTGATTTAACGGTTATTTGGAGGCGGCGCGGGGAACTTCGTCTCGGGTTGTAGCTGCAAGAATTTCCCTTATTTGAGCAACAATCTCTCTCGGCTTATTTTGGGATTTAACGATATATTTAATCGCTCCCAGCTCGAGTGCGTGCTCGGCATCTTTCGCCCCAGAGAGGTTGGTCAAAACAACAACCGGTATCTTTTTGTAATTGGGATCGGCCTTAATTTCTTCCAACACCTCGATACCGCTCATTTTCGGCATCATGATATCCAGAAGTATCATCACAGGAGTATTTTTCTTAAGTTTCTCAAGCCCCTCCTCACCGTTTCTAGCCATATCTACCTCGAAGCCTTCAAACTCAAAGACCGTTTGATACATTCTCGATATTAATGGATCATCCTCGCAAATTAATACCCGGGTCATAGTTTTATCTTTAAGCCTTATCCCCGACCTTTTCCGGTACTACACCAGCAGTCGAAGGCATGCCAGTTGCCGTAGATGCAGCTGGATCCGGTGTAGTACTTTGAGATGGAGCCGAAGTGTCCTTGTCTTTAGAAGGAGTTGTACCGGCAGACTTAGATTGTATAAATTCTTTTGCATAAGCGGCCACTTCTTTCGGACGGTACTCACTTTTCACCATATAAGCAAAGGCACCTTTTGAAATTGCTATTTCGGCGTCTCGTGTACCGGAGAGGTTGGTCAACATAATGACCGGTATTGCTTGGGTATCAGGATTGGCTTTAAGGCGATCCAAGACCTCAATACCATTCATTTTCGGCATCATGATGTCACAAAAAATTAAATCAGGCTTTAATGTCTCTGCCTTCTTTAGACCCTCTCGCCCATCAGCTGCCACCTCGATTTCAAAGCCCTCAAACGAAAGCACCTTCTGGTACATCCGGACAACCAGGGGGTCGTCTTCGATAAGTAAAACTTTAGCCATATATCAGTAAATCATTAAATCGATAAATAAGTAAAGCATCAAAACATAAAATCAGGACAGCACTGTTTTCGTGATTTTATGCTCTAGTGCTCTTGTGCTTTGATGTTTCCCAATATTTCTCGTATTTTTTGAGCTATATCTTTCGGTTTCAAATCCTTTTTAACCCAGTAAGCATAAGCACCCTTTTCCTTTGCAAGCTCAATATCGTGCATACCCGAAAGATTAGTAAGCATGACAACAGGGATATCGGCCGTCTCCGGATCTGATTTTATGTGTTCCAACGCCTCAATTCCGTTCATCTCGGGCATCATAATATCCATAAGGATAAAATCCGGTTTTTCACTCTTTGCATATTCGACTCCCTTTCTTCCGCCATTTGCCGTTACCACTTCAATATCATTGAATGTCAGGGCTGTTTCAAACATCCTCACAACTAAGGGTTCATCTTCGACAATCAATACTTTAAGACTTTCCATACTCTTATATATACACCCTCCGTAGTGGGTTTATCAATATGATTTCCGGGTAACGCGTCCTGCAGTCAAGGACGTAAGATCGCTTGTACTTTTTTTCCTAAACCTTTCACCTTAACATCACATTTAACCCAATAGTCAAGTGCCCCTTTGGCCTTGGCCAGCTCAGCATCGTGTTTCCCCGACAGATTGGTCAACATGACAACCGGAATGCCCGCTATATCGGGATCGGCCTTAATTTTCTCCAACACCTCAATACCGTCGGGTTCAGGCATCATAATATCCAAAAGTACAACATCAGGTTTTTCAGATTTAACCTTAGTCAACCCATCCAGCCCACCCAAGGCCACAGTTACGTCAAAACCGTCAAACTTCAGAGCTTCCTGATACATCCTGGCAATTATATCCTCGTCTTCAACGATTAAAACTTTAGCCATACTCATTAAACTTAAACTTATTTATTTTATATTTCAACATCCTCTTTTGGAGTTACGTCCGCACCTTAGGGGAAATCGACTAACCTTTATCCTCTAAAAGAGGAAGCGTAAATGCAAATGTACTCCCCTTCCCTATACTACTTTTTTCCAGATCCAATTTGCCTCCCATAACCCTCATAAATTCCCTGCTAATATAGAGTCCCAAACCAGTACCACCAGCTTCACGCTCAATGGTCCGGTCCATTGCCTGCTGAAATCTCCTGAAAAGAAGCGTATGTTTTGAGATTGGAATACCCATACCCGTATCCTCAACATAAAATTTAATACCATGAGGAACTAATTCATGCCAAACCTTAATACCACCTTTCTCGGTAAACTTAATACTATTCCCAATTAAATTAATGAAGACTTCTTTCAGAAGACCGGGATCAGCGGATACTATAACATCCCTACTGTCACAGACATAACTCAGGTCTAAGCCTTTTTCTTTGGCAAGCGCTTTAAGTTCATTTATTACCTCTTTACCAAGTTTACAGGCATCGACAGGCATCAAATCATATTTTAGTCTTCCTTGATCGAGTCGTGATACATTTAAGAAATCCGTTACCATTTTCATTAACCTGTCGGCCGCCGTCATTGAGTCTTTTAGGAGAGATGTATCGGCTGAGGTTAAATTACTTTTACCATAGCCAGCCAAAATCGTATCAAGATTTCCGCTGATTACCGTCAGAGGGGTTCTGAGCTCATGTGATGCAATTGAGAAAAAGTCATCTTTTTGCTGCTGGAGACGCATGTCTTCGGTAATGTCGTGAATTATCCGTACTACTCCTATAAATTCCTTGTCGACATACACCGGAGCTGCATTAATAATGACACCGAAATTACCTTCCCGCTTTTTAGCAATCCAAACTTTGGTCTCTTTCTTTTTAGCAGTAACCGCAGCCGCGTCCGATAGTTGTGCCGGAGATATCAATTTTCCCTTGACATCATATGCTTTTATGACTTCGGAAAAATCGCGACCTGAAAGTTCGGCTTCACTATAGCCGGTCATATTACTGAAGGATGGGTTTACGTAACTTACAAGGCCACGCGAATTTGTAAGTATCACACCCTCATCAGTGTTTTCCAATATCGAGAGGCTTTTACCCTGTTCTTCTTTGAGCTCTTTTGTCCGTGATTTAATAGTTTCTTCGATAATAATTTTGGCTTCCTTCTCAACCGTGGCGTCCCTGAAAACCTTAACAACTCCGACAACTTTTCCGTCGACGAGCATCGGCGTTGTTACCGAAGTGACCGGGAACTTTCTGCCGTTCGGAAGCACGTAATAATGATCCGCGTCAAGTGGTGTAATTAAACTTACCCCCATATTTAATACTTTGATTGAGGTTCGCTCACTCTCAGGTATCTCTCTACCGCCAACATAAGCTTTAACAAACTCTGTCCACTTGTGACCAATTACCTCTTTCTCGTCCACACCAAAAAGGCTTACTGCCTTTGCATTAATTAAATCAATTTTATGGTCGCGATCAATCATTAGTACTCCCTCGCCCATCGACCCAACTATCAAACTTAAGGTATTTTTATCTTCCTTCAGTTGGGCAGTAACCTCTTGGACAAGCGCGTCTGCTCTCATTCCACCCCTTACTATAGTGCGCGTTAAACCAAACAACGCAAAACTCAATAAACAACCGGAAATCAAAACAATCGCCGGTAAATACTCCACGGCCCCAGTACGCAGAGTTGGTGTGGGAGTAAAAAACTCGACTTCCCATTGCCGGCCTGCGATGTCTAATGTCCTTTTGGCTAAACTAAACACATCATGTTCTTCATGCTCTTCCTCCTTAAGTGTGTCAAAAACAATTTTACCACCATCATTTACGTGTACCTCGATTTTCTTGGCAATAGCCTCAGAAAATAGATCCGACATAAGCTCTTGATAACCATATGCTGAATTAACAAAACCAACTAAGGCTTGCCTTCTTTCTTGCTGGGTATTAGCTGAAGCGCCATTTTTGTAAATGGCAAGCGTTACCAAAAATCCAGACATTTCAGGACCTGCCAAAATAACCGGACCAGATGCTACTGCTTCGCCGGTATCCCTGGCATGCTCCATAGCTACCCTTCTGGTTTCATCTAGACTTTGATCTAATCCATAAGAAACAGGTGTACCAAGTTCAGGCTGTCGGACTATGTAATTTAAAAAATAATGTTCGGGGACGTCGGCGACGTGTTCAGGTATGCTGGTTATCGGTAAACCTTCCTTGTTGAGCTCTTGTTTCAAATTCTCAAGAAAGTGACTTGCATCTTTATGTGCAACTCTGCTTGTATAACCGAAAGAATATATACCGGGGTATTGGCTGGATATATCCAGTGCTGTAAAATAGTCATCAAATTCACTCCGTTCGACATCAACGCTCGCCGAAAATAAACCCTTGACAGAATATAGAGCCCCAACATAGCGATCCATATTGGACTTAGCCGCTTGCTCTATTCTACTTACTTCGCCAAGCATCTCTGTCCTATTTTGTCTTTCAACTAGCGAATCCACTGTTTTCCAAAATCCAAAGGTTATACCCAGTAAAAGTATTAAGACAATAACATCCAGTGAAGATTTAAATTGAGATATGAAGTTAGTGGTATTTTTAACCATACATTTAAAGATGACACAAATTGCCAGACTTCGCAAGAAAGAATAAAAATTTGCTCTACTAATTCTCCCATGGAGCAGGCTTTTTCAAGAATTAGGTCTCACCACCTTCTTCCAGAAGTTGTTGCATTTCATCTTTATTTAATACTCCCGTCACAATTTCTTTTACTACACCCCGCCTATCAATTAAAAAGTGCATCGGAAGAGAACTAACGGCATAATCCTCTACCAGCTCTCCATCAGTATCAACAATAAAGTCACTTTCGTATTTACCTTTCTTTTGAAATATCCTGACTTTGGATTTAGTTTCTTCGCTTACGAGAATTCCCCCTGCAAAGAGGTCGTCCGAAATTAGGTCATCAAGAATGGATATCTGTTCGGTTGACGGCGGCGACCAGGTATTAACGAAGGATAGGATAAACGATCCGCCTCTTTTGGTATTTAAGGAAAATTTATTATCTTCAATTGTCGGGAGGTTAAAATTTTTTGCTTCCTTACCAATTAATTTTCCGACACCAGCACTGCTTTTAACACTTTTGAGAACCACATCCGCCTTCTTGGAAAATAGATCCGCAAATCCGATTCTCAGACCAAAAAGATTGAGTCCTCCGCCTTTTTGTAATACAAAATCAGAATTCAAGGGAGTACCTGCGTCAAGCTTAAATATCTTACTCGTCAACTTGTTATAAAAAGGCGATCTGATTTCGAGATAATATTTCCCGGGTGGTAGGAAATATTGGTAATTACCGTTGTCATCCAGTTTTTGCGGATTCTCCTGGCCAAAAGTTCGGGCGTCCCACAAAGACCAAGATTCTGTAAGTTGATCCTGAATATATATTGCCACCTCGCCTTTGGTCACCATCTTCTTATTCTCATCCCTGACATGTCCCTCCTCAACCGCAACAACACGTCCAAGTTCACGATCGGTTATATTGCCGGCTCCGTCGGCGGCATGAGTTGAAAGATCATATGTTCCGGTATCAGGCAAGTTAATCACGCCATGCCAAAGCCCAGTTTCGGGGCTTTGAGATAATGAAAACATTTTTTCCTCCCGCCCTGAGCCCACCGAATGGGCTATTAAATCAATCGACGTCGGCCCGCCGACTGCCGTCAGAGTTATTTTTATTTCCAAGCCTTTCAAGGTAATAATTACCCCGTTTTTATCCGGAAGTAAAGGTTGCGGGCCTAAGGAAAGTAAATTTCCGCCGACTCTCGGAGGCAGCCTATCGATCACCAAATCGAGTGCTGTCGATATACCGACATTACCCGCCGAATCGATCGCACGGACTTTTATCTTATAATTCCCATCATCAAATATAAACGGTACAAAGGAGTATTCTGTACTTTTTGAACCCAAATCTTCCACAACTTCAACAGGCAACCAATTAACCCCGTCATCAGTTGAATAGTCAATGCTTGCAACGTCTTCGTTGTCACTTGCTGAGCCTTCGATCTTCCCAGCCGCTGTTACACTCCCCGTAATTTCAGTTGTAATAATTACTCTTGGCGCTACCGTGTCGCGAATTATTACAGGTGTCGGTGTTGGAGTTGCAGTTATCACACTTGTAGTCGATGTTGATGAGGGCACTGGTGTCGAAGTCGCAACTACGGTTCCCGCCGCCGCAGTCGTAAAAGAGTTCTCAGAGGAACATCCCTGGTTATTTGCCGCATCAGTCGAACAAACCTGATAATAATAAGTTGTCCCAGGAGCAACAGATTGCGTAATGGTCTGTGAATGCGAAGTTACCAATGCAGTATCTACTTTCGAAAATGTATAATCTGCAGGATTAGCTGAGACATCATATTCAACCTTGGAGGTTGCGGCCTCGTTTGTTGTCCACCCCACTGTTGCTTGCGAGGTTGTTACACCCGATACTGAGATCTCCAAAATCTGAGGCGCCGTGGTGTCTGGAGCAGCACCAGTAACATTAAAATTTAAAGTTCCAGCACAATTATATGGACTAGCTCCTCCTGGATCATCTGAAACCTGGACGCTCCAGCTTCCCGAAAATCCTGTCAAGCTTGAGGGGATAATTGTCTCAAACCTGGGAGCTGTGTTTGTACCTGGAGTCAATGAATTTCCAGTAAAGGTAACAACATTTCCGGAAACACTTCTACTCCAATTAGACATGATAGTTCCGGGGTCTAAACTTGCGTGAGGGGTGGTTATTCTAAACCAATTGATATTAACCGAATCGGTATTATTAATAGTAATTGTAAATTGAAGATAATCATCAGGATTCACTTCTGTCGGACTAACAGTTGCAGAGCAAGAAGATACGGTTGCCCAAGTAGTGGAGATCGAACGTATAAATAACAATACCGGCAGTAGCGTAGCAACAAGAAAAAATATTTTTTTCATAATATTGCTATTTCAGAATAGCAGGAAGTTACTTGATCTATCAAGTTAAGACGATTAATATCATTTTAGTATGGATAATAATGAAGGTGACTAATTATGGCAACAGCGACAATAGCAACTGGCTTAACACGACTTACTGCTTGTGAGGCTGCCCATGACTCGTACTGGCTGGGTACGGGTGGTGCCGCATCTTCGCAAAACACAGATCTTGTTAAGGAGGGTTCGGCATCAAGAGCGAGACGTATTGATAATACGACTTATGGATTCTCCTTTAATTACTATGCAGCTAACGGTAACACAACTATCGATCTTTCCAGTACCCACGTATGGTTATGGTTTCTATGTCTTCAACCCGGTCTAGTTGCTTCTATCACGTCAGGTGGAATAAGAATTAGAATATCTTCAAATACAACTGCCAACACTTCAACCTATGCAGAATGGTATGTTGGCGGTAACGAAAATTACAAAGGTGGATGGAAAAGGTTTGTTGTTAATACAGCAAAGACCCCAACAGCTACCAACGGTTCTCCCAATCTCGCAGCTGCTACAAATGTTGGTATTGTAGCTACCATGGGTGACGTTGGAGGTAATGTCGCAAATGTTGCCATAGATTGCATTGACGCAGGAAACGGCATAGTTGTCTATGGGGGTACATCAAGCGATAAGTTAACCTTCCAAAATATTGCAGATGCAGACACTGCCAGTACCTCCACTCCAAATTATGGCATCTTAGAAAAAACAGGCGATGTTTTTAATATGTTAGGCACCCTACAGCTTGGTGAGTCCACCGGCACAAATGACACATATCTTGACGATGAAGACTCTATTTTAATATGGCAGGAAAGACCGTACTATGACAATACTTCCCAAGTGACAGCTACTGCAGATACTTTCAACAAGTTATCTGTAGTAGGTAGTGGAACTGCCGGACAAGACATCGACTTTCAGTGCGGAAATAAAGTCGGGACTGGAGATACTGCCGTAGGTTCTAATGGTGTCCTTTTCCAAGCAGAAAAAGGCTCAAACTTAACTAAACTCACGGTGGATCTTGACGACGCAAATGTGGATTACGTCAAATTATATGGTTGTACCATTAGGAGAGCATCCCAAGGAGTCACGTTTTGTAACGACTCAACAAATGGCCCTAACCACGAATTAATAGGTACTACAATCGACCAGTCAGGCCAAGTCGATGTAGGTAGAGTTGAAGTTAGAAACTGCACTTTTTCAGGAACAACTGCCAGCGATTATAGTGGTAGCGCATTATTATGGAATGCAAATATTGATGTAAAAAACTGCTCATTTCTTGCAAATTTACTGACAGGTGGCCCTGGTGAGGACGAAACCTTTACCTCTGCGAACGTAAACACAACCACTAATATAATTACTATCACTGGGCATCCGTTTTCCAACAACGATGTTGTCGAGTTTTCGACAACTACTACCATCCCTGCACCTCTAGTTGCTGGTACTAATTACTACGTTGTCGGTGTTAGCGGAAACGACTTCCAGGTATCGTCAACACTCGGAGGCAGCGCAGTAGATTTAACAAGTGGCGGTTCAGGAACCCACACCGTAAAAACTGTTGATGCTCATGCAATTAAGCACTCTACCACGGGCACATTCACCCATGACAACTTAACACACACAGGCAACGACTACGATATCGAAAATTCGGCTGCAGGGACAAACACTGCAACGTATGGAGCTGATGCTGGTACCGAAAGAGATGGATCAACAAATATTTATAGTGGAAGTATAGTTGGAGCTGGTCAATCTTTTGCAGGAGATGGTGGAACATTGTCTAATGTCACTTTCTACCTACAAAAGACAGGTAGTCCTACTGGCAATATTACTGCTAAGGTTTATGCTCATTCAGGGGTATATGGTACCTCTTCTGTTCCTACAGGCGGTGCTCTTGCTACCTCTGAAACTATCTCCGCCACTACCATAAATAGAGAGTGGTCTTATGCGAATTTTTTCTTTACAGGAGAAAGCGGGTCCCCTGATAATAATATTGTTTTAACTAATGGCACTGATTATGTTGTTACTATTGAATATAGTGGAGGTGATGTAAGTAATTACATTAGTGTAGGCACGGATACCTCTACTCCTGGCCATGGTGGAAACTTCTCAACCTATAATGGTTCAGTTTGGAGCGCTGTCAGCGGCACGGATGCACTTTTTAGACTTAGGACAGGTGGTATTGTAGTAGTTAACACAACCAATGGTTCAAACCCCGGCCTAGCTCACAATACTGGATCCCCACCTGGATCTACAACGATTATTAATTCCGTCAATCTTACGGTTCGAGGAGTTTCCGCCGGAACAAGAGTCGCATTCATCGCTAATGAAACCACTGCTCGGCATACACTGGGCGACATTATCGCAAGTGGAGAAGCAAACAGTAGTGGCATTTTTACTTACTCCTATAATTTTACTGTGTCTCAAGGAATTAATATAATTTCGAGATTGGTCGGTTACCTACCTTTCAAATCCACAGATACAATTGATTCCGGAGGTGTTGATGTTACTGCTGTTTGGCAAATTGACCCAATTTCGGACAAGATTGATACGAGCGGCTAAGGCTAACAGACGGCACAGACCAACCACTTGACACTGAGTCCACTAAGTAAATATACTGACTATGATAACAGCTGTCTGAATTTCGGGCAGTTGTTTTGTGCAAGTTTAATTTAACAAATGTCCTCTAGCAGTAAAAAGGTTAAACCAAAAGATACGGCTCAGATAGAAATTGCTGTTAAAAATGCTCGGGTCGGAAGCTCTTTTGCAATATTTGTGGATACCCAGGCCAGAAGATATACCCAAGGACAGGTGAGGGCTAGTAGTTTTAGTATATCAATTCCCTCTGGTTTTGCTAAAAGTGCTAAATTAAACATCTTAGAACCCCGTACCAGGGAAAGCCGCGGAAGATTGTTAAGTATTGATATCGATCCCCTAGAATCCAAAACGGTAGATGTAAGTCAGTATATCCCTACTCCTTCATCGTTATCAGAAGAACCAAAGTCAGAAAAAGGCAAAAAGCTAATTCAAAATAAGCTGCAAGAAAAGGTCCAGCAAGCAAAAGAAAATGCTCAAGACGCAATGCATGAGGAAGAAACCACGGCCACGCAAGAAATAACAGATGTGCCGCAACACAAGAGAAATTTTCTGGAAAACAAACTAAGAGAACAAATTCAAGAAAAAAAGGCCGTTGACTCAGGAACCCCAGAAGCAAATAATGAAAATGGTGAGAATTCTAACACCGAAGAAGCAAACCAAGATGAGGAAGGGAAACCTAAAAAAAGTTTCTGGGATAGACTAAGGTAAGTTTAAAACTTAAAAGTCAAAAGTTATTAGTTATTAGTCAAATTAAATACCATGGCAATTTCAGCAGATTGGGACGTCGATTTCATTAATAAAGTTATAAGCCACGTTGATGGTACTCTAGACTATGATGGCGGCTCGGGCACATTGCCTTCCGTTGGAGCCTACGTCAAAGGTACGACTTCAAGTGCTGTCGGCAAAGTGCTCTCCATCACAACTACAGATTCCACAAGCGGTAGACTCACCCTTACCAATGTTGTAGGCAGATTTCAGGATAACGAAACTCTGGATGCACTTGATTCCCTTGGTTTCAATTCTGTTGCAAACAGCGGTTTTAGGGTTGGCGATACTTTAAGAGATACTGCAACTAGAACCATCGATGTTGCGGCTTATGAATACAACTACACCGAAGCAACTACCGCGGGAGACGGTACGGTTTGGGGCACTTTTGCAGGAGCTGGCTCTTTTACAAACACAGAACAAATTGACATTTCGGCACCTGCCGCTCGAGCCCAAACAGATGTTGCCAATGTCGACGGAGCTGAAGTTGCCGGCGTATCTTTTTCAGCAGCTGCCGCTGGAGCTCTTACCGAACCCACCGGATCTGACTGTATTATCATCAATTTTGATGCGGGTACTCAAGCCGTTCCAAGATTTGCTTTTATACAGGATGACCAAACAAACTCCCCAGGTCAAACAGCAGTTGTTCAAAAAGTTTACGGAGTTACGGCAACAGGTTCACTTCGTTTAGTCGACACGACCGGTACGTGGGCAAATAACGATAATATTTATGTTAGAAAATTACCATACGATAATTTACAGAGTACTTCGTTTAAAATCGGGGATAAAGTCGTAGGCGGAACATCCGGATATAGCGGTAAGGTAATCAACGTTGAGGCAAGTTCATCCACCGAAGGCAAAATCACACTCCAAAATCAAACAGGTATTTTTACCAACGACGAACAAATCCGAGTACGTACAACCACCGATACTTACTATGCTGATGTAGACATCGCAGCAACTGCTGACCAATACGAACTTGCTGCTGTCCAAAATGGAGCTCTAATCTCAAACCAGTTGCAAACTCAAGGAGGAATTTACAACGCAACAAGCTTAAATATCATTCGCGATTCAAATTCCCTATATACATTTCTCCAGGATACTCTTGATGAACTCGGAGCCTTGGATGATGAAATTCCGATGACCGCCCAGGTTGCCTTGCAGCAGTTTACTTTGGTTAATGGCTGGAAAATTCCGGATCTTGCCTACCGATTCCTTGAGTCCGGTTCTATTCAGGACTCGGCACTTGATAATATCTGGACCAACTTCCAGTCTCTTGGATCCGTAGAAGGCATCGGTAATACTGTTTATGCAGCCACCACTCCCTTGCCTCAATTCTACATTGAACAAGACGGATCAGTTATTTCATCGTGGTGGTATTACGGGCATATAGATGTACTTGTTAAAGTTAAAACAAATTCCAACCCTGAATACTCGGCCGTGGCAACAGGTGCCTTAATCAACAGTGGTACGGTGACTATTTTTAACCGCAACTATACCCATACTTTTGACCACTTTACGACGACAACTATAGCTGGAGTTGCTCCTATCCCTTTGGCCACTGCAAGCGACTTAAACAATGCTACAGGTACTCATCGGATTGATTATGACAATGAATCAGGCGGTCCTTTTGTGGTAGGAGAAGAAATAGTCAAAACAACCCCAACTGATGAAACCAAACGTGGCATAATTACAGCTTTGGTTGATAACGGTCTAACCGGTCAAATTAGCTATGTTCTGACGGGTGCCAATAATTTCGCAAATAACGATCAAATTACCGGTCAAACTTCCAATGCTACAGCGGACGTTAATGAGGCGGTTGAAATAGAAGAATTGGTGGCTGGCTACGGTGACAGAATCATTATTGCAACAGTAGACGGTTATGTAACTTACACCGGCGGATCGGGCACGTTCAGGAATGGCGAAACAGTTGTCCAAGTAACTACAAATGCAGCAGGCGTCATGATGTACGACGACACCATCAATAGTCGACTCTGGTTGGGAAATATCAGTGGAACATTCAGCGGCAATAACACCATAACAGGTGATGGGAGTAGTGCAACCAAAACTTTCACCGGAGGCTCCACGTTAACCGACCAAGATACTATATCGCGGGATATCGGGGAAGGCGGTAGCCAACCTTATCACACGGTAATTTATCTTAACCGCGATGCCCAAGGTAACGGCGACACCCTTGCACATATGTACGAGTGGGTTAAGTATAGAACCAGAAGTTTGGAAACTGCAGGAGAGCCGTCTTATAATCTTTTGGGTGGTTATGGTACAAATACAGGTGTTCAGGGTCGGCTCTATATTACTCTAAACACTTCCTATGCTTTAGTTAAAGCTTCACCTCTTGGTACCTTCGCCGGAGGTACTTTCTTTGGTGCTCGTGGAGTTTTTGTCCAAAATATGAGCAGTGCAGATATCAGAAACTATCAGCTGATCGATGCGAACGGAATTGTGCGTAACCCGCCAAATTTGCAAACTTTAACAGTTTCCGGAGTAGTCAGCGGCGATAGGGTTGCGGTTTTCCGTACCTCTGGTGGCAATATCCAGGTCGACGAGTATCAAATCGCAACAGAAGCGGGTGCGTATAATGGCGCCACAGACACTCAAATCCAAATTCAAAACGGAACAAGAAATGCAACAAGCGAGGTTACCGACATCCCGGATTCAGGTGTCATCAGAGTCCTTGATCCCAACGACACCAACTTATATCTTTCGATTTCTTATAGCGCAATTACCAGGGCATCGACCGGTGCTATTTTTGCCCTTGATACCGGAGATAACGCCACTATTGCCTCTGTAACCACAATTAGTTTAGTTCAGGGAGATAATGCGTTTGTACCGCTAATTGAGGCGCAGGCTACAACTACAAGCGTATCAGCAAATATTGTTTACGATTCGGACGTTGGCAATATTCCAATACTTACCCGTGTGCGTATCAAAGGAATTTTGCCTTTCGAGGTTGCCGGTAGCTTTACCTCTAGCGGTGCGACAGTTGCTGCTATCCGCTCACTCGACAGCATCGTTGATTAAGAAGAAAGAGCAGCTATTATCTCTTGTGTTGCTGCAATCAAAGCATCTGCTTGCTCATTAGCAATTTTGTCTCCCCTTTGGGCTTCAACAGAGTTTATAGCTTGTAACGAATTAATCGCTGCCTGGTCATTATTTTCATTTACATCATTAAGTGCATTTTGTGCTGCCTCGAGTTTCTGATCTAAGCTATTTTCAATGCCGTTTTGTAGATTAAAAGATATTACCAAATCGACAAGATCCTCTATAGCCTGTGAGGGTGTAAGAATATGGACTGTAATTCTGCTCGGCGAAATCCCGGATCCACTATCATTGTCGGTTTTGCCACTCGAAAAAATTATTTTTTGTCACTGTCTGCCAAGTAGAATTCGAGTACGCTTCTCTCCATGCTTTGGGGGGGTGAGTCCTCCCTTTTAACCACTTAACTTCATGCGCTTTGAGTACACCAGAGCTTTCTTCCACAAGATCTATCTCTTGTTTTTCATAAGTCCTCCAGAAATATAAAAGTTGACGGTTCCCTGTAAAATTATCCCGTTTTTTCTTTTCGGAAATAACAAAATTCTCCCATAACTGTCCTACATCGCTTCGCAGACTAAGTGGATTATAATTATTAATCAAAGCGTTTCTAACACCCAAATCATAGAAGTAAATTTTTCGAAGTTTCCCCAACTCTTTTCGTAAATTTCTACTGAAAGGCCTTAACTTAAAAACGATATACGCCTTTTCTAATATGTCAACATAAGTTTCTGCTGTTTGCTTGCTCACCCCAACAAGCCGTCCCAGCTCTACATACGAGACCTCATTACCCATCTGAAGTGCAAGTCCTTCAAGAAGTTTTCTTATAACTTCTGAGCCCTTAAGATCTTGGAATTTTAGTAGATCCTTATACAGGTAATTGTTGCTGATCTTGCCAATTTCGATCTTCTTCTCGTCCAAACCCAACGAAAGAACTACGTTTGGATAACTACCATATATAAGTAAGTTCTCCAAATCTCTATTAAATGCTAATCCATCACCTGCTTTGTAAATTTCAGATACTGCCAACGGATATAACCAAAACTCAATACTTCGCCCCGTTAAAGGCTCGCTGACGTCATTTGCCAATTCAAACGAAGAAGACCCCGTAGCAAGTATTTGAGTTTCGGGAAAATTATCAATCAGAAGTTTCAACTTGAGTCCAATATTTCTAACCCTCTGCGCCTCATCAATTACTACTAACTTGGCTCCCCCAATAATGTGTTTAAGGGCAACTGAAGTGTCAGCTTCCAAAAACAATTTTTGAATATCGGCCTCGTCGCAGTTAAGATATCTGGAAGGTATTGAGTCGTAATCCTGAAGAATTTTTTTGACCAGAGTAGTTTTACCAACCTGCCTGGCACCATATAAAATTAAAATGCTTTTCTTAAAAAGGTTAGATTTAATTAAGGGTTCAATTTTGCGCTCAAAATATATCATTTAAATTAGGTAAATAGATTTCCCTAATTTATACCGAATTAGGGAAGGTTTGTCAAGCGATTAACTTGACTTAAAGTCCGAAGCGTACGAACCCCATATTCATCACCAATGTTTTTAATGTGCAGATAATATATAATTAAATAATGCCAACTGCATCGGATACAAAAAAACAAAAAGACGAGTTTGAAAAAGACAACCAATATTCGATTAAAACTCTGGAAGAAAATATTGCCAGAGCTGAGCAAAATATCCAAATATTCTCAGCTGAAGTCCAGAAACAAATAATGCTTAAGGCTGAGCTTGAAGCCCAATTGGCTGCACTCAAGGCAAAGAAATGATCCCCGGCTTTAGGCCTCCAAGATATCTTTCCCACATTATTTCGTACACTTTCTCCAGGTTTTTAACGAATAATTCTGTGTCGAATAAGGGGTAAGTCAGTCTATTAGATTTAAGTTTCAGTCTAAGTTGAAGAAGTTCTTCGGGATGGTTTGCGAGATGAACAACCAGGTTCTTATATTCTTGAAAACCGTGAGTAATCAGCTCGGGCAGTCCTGCGGCCGTTAATATACTTGCCGCAACCCGCGAAGCAAAATGACTACCCATCAGGGTAATATAGGGTAACCCTGCCCACAGACAGTCAGAGGAAGTAGTGTGGCCATTGACGATATATGTATCTAATCCAATATCGGCAAGTTTATGCCGTGCTAAATGCTCGGACTTATTTAATCGTGGAGCAATAATTACCCTCTCGGGATCAACTCCCCTAACTCTTGCTTCCTTTTTTAAATTCCCGGTAGTTTCATCATCGCTCTCTAGTTGCCACAACACACTTCCGGACACATCCTTTAAAATCTCCATCCATATATCAAACATCCGTGGTTCGATCTTATAAGCCTGGTTGAAAGCTGCAAAGATAACTCCTCTCTCAGGTAATCCGAAATCGGCTCTTGTATAAATCTTGTCCGAAATTACCTGAGTATTGTCAGTTATCTGATAACAACCCTGCATATAGACAACTTTCTCGCTGTAATATTTCTGGTGTTTTTTAGGAATTAAGACGCGATCGGCAATAATATAGTCCATGAAAGACGCGCCGGTTGTTCCAGGAAATCCTAACCATGTTACCTGTAAAGGTGCGGGTTTAAATGCGCAAATTTCAAGCCTGTTTCCCCGTGTATGCCCGGTTAAATCTACTAAAATATCAACCTTGTCATTATAAATCGTTTTAGCGGCTTCAGCATTGTCCATTCTCCTGACATCTAGAAACTTGTCACAACTTTTACTTATGTATTTTCTGTAATAACTATTATCATCCTCTCCGTAGGAATAGCCGAATACCTTGAACGCACTTCTGTTATGCAATTCAAAGAGCCTTACGTCAAGATGAGCTACCGCATGATTCCTGAAATCATTAGACAGGTAGCCTATGTGAAGAATTTTCTTTTTCCTTTTCTGAAATGAAAACTTCAAATTGACTAACGAGGCCGGCTTCCCCATATTCTTCCCCCAGATCCTTGCAACCTCAAAATTCTCTCTAACGTTTTCACTTCTTGTAATATTTATAAAAGGCGTTTCACCTGCTATCAATTCATTCGAATCAACTTTTTTCAGTTTCTTTTCTAGCTTTTTTATAGTTCTCCACTCGCATCTGTAGCGAAGAAGGTTGATAAGAAAAACATAGGCGAGTCTGTTTTCTGGATCGAGCTCGATTGTTTTTTTATATGCCGCTATCGCTTCATTTCTTTTTCCCAAATCCTTATATGCCATGCCAAGATTGCAGTATGACTCGACACTTCCCGGATTCAATTTTATTGAAGCAAGATAGCACTTAACTGCCTCGTCTAGTTTTCCAATTAAAACTAGGAGGTTGCCGAGGTTATTGAAAGTTTCAGGATAACACGGGTTGAACCTGAGTGCATTCTTATAGTCAGCCAATGAATTATCATAAAATCCCCTCTCTTGAAAAATTACACCCCGGTTATTATAGGCAACAGCCAAGTTGAGACGGGCATCTTGATATTCAGGATCTAACCTATAGGCTTGATTAAATTCCTCAATTGCCCGGTCCAAATTTCCGGTATTGGCTAATGCTATGGCCTTACGATTTCGGTCTTGTGCACTTAAGGTCATTTGACTATCATTTTGGCAGGTTTTAAGCCTTTTAAATACCTTCTCCAAACGATTTCATATGCCTTCTCTAGGTTCTTGACAAACATGGGAGTATCAAATAAAGGATAAGTTAGTCTATTAGATTTAAGTTTAAGTCTAAGTTGAAGAAGTTTTTCAGGGTTGGTGGCAAGTTCGATGGCCAAATCCTTGTATTCTTCAAGGGAATAAGTAATCAGCTCAGGTAATCCCACAGCAGTCAATATGCTCGCTGCGACACGGGAGGCAAAGTGCTTGCCCTCCAGAGTGACTAGAGGTAATCCTGCCCACAGACAATCAGATGTTGATGTATGACCGTTACAAGTCACAGTATCAAGCGCCAAGTCAGCCAGCTTCAGTCTCGCAAGATGTTCGTCTTTGGGTAACCTGCCGGCAAAGATTAACCTACCGGCTCTTACACCACATTTTGCAGCTTGCTTTTTAAGATTCTTAATCGAAGTTGCATCGTATGCCATCAACCAGATCACGCTTTTTGGGACAGTTTTTAAAATTCTCATCCACGCTTCAAAAACGTCGGGCTCGATTTTGTAGGACTGGCCTAGATAACAGTAAACAAACGCATTTTCAGGCAGGGAGAAATCCGCACGCTTAAATTTTATAGCAGAAATCTTTTGCTTGTTATCGTTAATCTGATAACAATTGGGTAAAAAAATAAGTTTTTCTGTGAAGTACTTAGCATTCCCTGGTACAACTATGTTATCAGCAATCATATAATCTATAAACTTAGCGGCAGTTGTTCCGGGAAAACCTAAATAAGTGATTTGGATTGGGGCTGGTCGATAAGTACAAATCCGCAATCTGTTGTTACCCGTATGGCCTTTGAGATCCACCAGAATATCAACCTCATCATCATTAATTTGCCTTGCGCAGTCATAATCACTCATTTTTTGCAGGTCAACAAATTTGTCGGAATCTGCCTTAATTCTTTCAACATACTTGCTTTTGTCATCATCACTATACGAATAAACGTTCACGCTAAATTTTTTTTTGTCATGGAGTCTAAATAATCCCAAAATCAGATGTGATGTTGCATGGTCGCGAAAGTCAGCAGATAAGTAGCCAAGCCTTATCCGGTGATGTTTTCTATTTTTGTTAGTAACTGAAAAAGTATCTTTTAGTCTGCCATAGCGGTCATTTAAATCTTTAGCCCAGATTTTTGTAATTTCAAAATTGCGCTTAGAATCAGCAGTTCTCGTAACACTGATAAAAGGTTCTTCAACCGGCATCCGGTCGATTTTTATTTGCTTATTTTCCAAAGCGTCCAACCTGCTCGCGATCTGGTAATAGTCACGCCAATCACATAAGTACCTTTTGCAGTGCAGCAAATACGCATAAGCTTTGATATGCTCCGGATCGGCTTGGTAAGCCAAGCGGAAATAGCGCACCGCCTCTCTTATGCGGTTCATATTTTTATAAATCAAGCCTAGGTTTGTAAGTGCACCTGCATGTCTGGGGTCTATCTTAACGGCCGTTTTTAACCTCTGAAGGGCTATGTCCGTAAACCCGTGTTCGTGCATAATGTTACCTATTAAAAAATGCGTCTCGGCATTTGGCGGATCCAAGAGCATCGCCCGCTGGAGATATCCTAAAGCTTCGTATGGACGGCTCAAATTATTAAGTACGATACCTAAGTTGTTTAAAATACTCTGGTGGTTGGGATTTATTGCCAATGCCAACTGAAAATACTTTAAGGCATGGATAAAATCACCTTTCTGACTAAGCCCAGCGGCAAAGTTGTTGTACTCCTCGGCTGTTCTCATTTTTGTTTGGCGGTAATGCGCCCAATAACCTTCTGCCAATTGTCATCTTTCCCCAAAACAGACTCTAAGTCCTCAACTTTTATGTGATTACTACTATGCAAGCAGAGCATATTAACCTCGGGTTGAAATTGGGCAAAGACGTTTTTTTTGTTCTTAAAATAATTTTCTTCGTTGAAATAAGGAGCAACATGCCACCAACATTTATAGTGCATTTGGGTTATAAAACTTATTACTTCTTTCGAATTTTCAAGTCTGTTATTTTCCACAAACAATACCGGGTGCAAACTCTCAATTACTCGTCGTGCACCTTGCAATACTTGAATTTCCATACCTTCGACGTCAATTTTTATTAAATTGCATCTTTTTAATTTCATATCATCAAGTGCCATCTTACCGACCAAATCTCCTTGATTATATTTTTCCAGTCTTACAGCCCCGAAATTCTGCTTAGTATTTGGATCCAAAACTGGAACAGCTATTACTCCACTCTCCGATCCGGCCGCAGCGTATACCGCTTTGACATTTAATAATCCGTTTAAGGCTATATTACCGCATAACATATTAAATGAAGTTCTCTGGGGTTCTATGGCATAGACGTACCCGCCGTTAGCTACCTGGTTGGCAAAGAAAATACTGTGTGTACCTATGAATGCTCCCACATCAACTATTACATCACCTTCTTTTATAATCTGACCCAGTAAATCAATTTCTGCCTCGCACCATTCCCCATATAAATCAAGAGATCGACCAACAAACAAGTCATTTCTGTTGTACATAAAGATTCCGTGTTTTGTTCTTTTTATAGCAACATATCCTGACTGAAATTGTCTTTTGGTTATCATGTATGTAATATAATATTTCTTGGAAGATTACCAGAAAGGTAAGTCTTCCACATTATTTTGTAGGCCGTCTCAAGTTTGCTTACAAATCTCGGACTATCATATAAAGGTTTCGTTAGAATGTAACGAGTAAGTTTATTGTGCAATTTCAGTAATTCTTCCCTGTGAGTGGCATAATAAGTAGCAAGATCTTTATAGTCTTTTAGACTATGGCATATTAAATCCGGTAAGCCAACTGCCGTCAGTAAACTGGCGCTCATGCGGGATAAATACGATTCGCCTGCTAAAGTAATTACGGGTACACCCACCCTAAGAGCATTACTGGTCGTTGCTCCGCCATTATAAATTCTGGTATCTAATGCCAAGTCTGCCAATTTCAATCTTTCTAAATGCTGGGGAAGGTCAATCCTGTCTGCAAATATAAGTCGATGAGGTTCAACTCCTCGTTTTTCTGCCTCATTTTTCAAATTTGTCTCGGCTTCTCTACTGCTTCTTAACAACCAAAGAACACTCCTCTCAACTGACTTAAGTATTCGCATCCAAACAGTAAACATTATTGGTTCAATTTTTAAAGTCTTATTAAAGGAACAAAATACAAAAGCGGTCTCGGGCAATCCCCAATCAGTTTTCTTGGTTTTTGTTAAAGAAATTTCCTGCGTATGGTCATTTATTTGATAACAATCAGGCATAATCACCAGTTTCTCAGTGTAATACGTCTCTTTTTCCTTGGGTACAATTACCCGATCAACTATATTGTAATCAATAAAGTCTGCACCTAACGTTCCGGGAAATCCTAAATAAGTTACTTGAATCGGGGCCGGACGAAGAGCATTAATTATTAACCGTTCGTCTTTGGTGTGACCCTTAAGGTCAATTAATATATCAATCCTATCCTTATTAATAGTTTCAGCAGCCTCAACAAAACTACAGCTTGCGAGGTTTGTAAACTTATCAGCACCTTGGATTACTTTTTTAATATATTTATTTTCCAAGTCAAAACCATATGAATAGACATAAACTTCGAACTTTTTCCTATCGTGTAGTGAAAACATATTCTTAGTTAAATGAGCAACGGGATGGTCATTAAAGTCGTTCGTGATGTAACCCAACCTAATAATTCTCCTGTTTTTGGAATGCCTAAGATCAAAAGTGCTAGTCATCATATCCTTCGCCCTAGACTCGATAATCCTACTTCGCGCAACAGCTATGCGTTTGTGCTTCGAAAGATTATCCGAGCGTGTAATACTCATAAAAGGAAGTTCACCCAACTCGCGTTTATCCCTTAAGGATTTCAGTGTTAATTTGTCTAATAATTTGGAGTGCTTTGTTACCTCCTTCCAATCACATATATAACGCTCTAGATGAACCAGTTGAGCCAAGGCGGGTTCAAAGTCCGATTTAATTGCGAGTGCCGCAAGGTAATAGTCCCTAGCCTTAGTGACCATATCTAAATCCTCATATGCTTTTCCCAAGCTATTCAGTGCCTCGTGATAATCTATCTTAACTTCCAAGGCTTGCTTGTAATAAAAAATTGCATCCTTATATCTGCCCTCTATATGATAAACATTGCCTAAATTATAGAATGGCTCTGCGAAATTGCTCCCGTACTTAATCGCCTTTTTGAAATATTTTTTTGAGACTTCATATTCACCGTTATTGCATAAAATAGCTCCCAAATTGTTATTAGCAACCGCATTATCACTATCGATGGCGAGTACTTTTTTAAAATAATATAGAGCCTCATGTATCTTGCCTTTATCCTGCAGGGCAACAGCCAGGTTGTTGTAGGCTCTTGCATCATGTAGGTCAAATTCAATATATTTTTTGTAGTATGTGATTGCCTGAGGTAAAAAGCCTAAGGACTGTTGAACATATGCAAGGTTGTAATAAGCTTTGGCAAAATTATAATTTTTAGCAATCGCTTTGCGATAATACACCGAAGCGCGGTTAAGTTTATCTTGCATGAAGTAAACATTACCTAAATTAAAATACGCCGGAGCGAAATTAGGGTTTTGGGAAAGACTTGCATGAAGTAATTTTACAGCCTTGATAATATTTCCTCGATTGACATACTCGATTCCCTTATTATTTAAGATTTCTTCTTCGGATAGTTTTTGTCTAACCATGATACTTGGGTTATTATATACACAAATGCTTACGAACATTAATGCTTCGTTCATTTTCCCTGCAACTGAAGCTAGACTGGCAAACAGATTAATTAACACCTTGGGTAATAAATTCACCAATTTTGAAGCTTTTCCGCTCTATGGCATGAATTCGTTTTTTCAAACTTGGAGAAATGGATTATCAAAAGCCAAAAAAAAATATCTCGTTTTAACCCACCAAGATGTGGAATTTATAAGTATTCCCGATTTAGATAAAATATTTAGTGAAAACACTGGCATGATTGGCCCTGCTGGAACTAAGATCATCACAAAAAAGGATCCATGGTGGTTCTCCCCAGGGCGACTCGAAAATAACCACTTGTCAGGTGAGGTTTTTCATAAAAAAGGAGGCAAACGTATGACAAAGAGTTTCTACGGCAAATACGGTGAAGTTTTAGTATTGGATGGCGTCTGTCTTATCACTGAAAAGGAAATACTTGCGAAAGTTGGTGTTCCTAAAATAACATGGGCTCGCTGGGACTTTTACGATCACGTCATCTCGCTAAAATTTATTAACAAGGGTTATACTCTTAAAACCTCACCTATTAAACTTGTCCACTTTTCCTCAGGAGAAAAAAGAAGACCCGACTACTTTAAGAACCAAGAAATATTTGTCAAAACATATTTTTAATCCACAAAGTCCAGTAATCTCCTGAAATTTTTTATAACTACTTTTGCTCCAAGCTTCTCAAAATCGTCAAGCTTGTAAAACTTGTGATTGCTTTCGGGAAAATAGATAATTGTAGTTATACCCGCACGCTTGCCTCGTATAACATCTCTAGGTGAATTACCTACAAAAAGCGCCTTTCTTTTCGTACCTCCGAGTAAATCCAATACGTGTACAAGACTTTCTCCATCATTCTTGTTATCATCAACACCTCTTTTAGTGTAAATCTGATCGAAATAACTTTTTATTTCTAGGTTGGTTAGAGCTTTTTCAACAAGATTCTTGTTTTCAGGTACCAGAAGAGCAAGCTTTTTTCGCGTCCGTTTCAAAGCAGTCAAAACAGATTTTACGCCATCAAAAAGCTCGGGTTTTTGAAGTTTACTCTCTAAAGTAGTGTAAAACCTGGAAAAGAAGTCTTGGGGATTAACCACTCCAAAGGAGGCAAAGCCGTTTAGCCATTTTCCAAAGGCCTTATCAATTATTTCTCTGTCAGTTGTTAAAATCCCTTCTTTTAATAATTCTTCTTTAAGCGTTCCCAAAACCACATCCATGGTATTAGCCAGACAGCCATCCCAATCCAGAATAATATATTGATAAGAATCCCCAACAACCCGCATAACTTTTTAAGAATTCTAACATAATATATGATTTCACAAGCTACCCCGTCTCAAACTTGCCCGGTACGTATGTTACAATTAACTCTAGAATGTTCTCAGACCCGATAAAGTTTTATTTAGTTCGAGATAGTAAAATTGGTAGCTTAAAGGACGACTTCAGGAAAATTATCAATGATTTGGCCACTTATGGTGACATCGGCTTTAATCAGGCATCTGAGGGTGATGTAACCCTGTCATTCACCGAAACACCTATTAAAGCTAACTTAAAAACTTCAATTAACGTTAAAAATCAAGACTATGTAAGCTCACAGCAAATTATTTTAACTTGCGAAAGAAAAGACAACGTATCTGTAAATATTCTCAAAAATATCACATCACGTATCGGTTACAGAATATTTAATCCTCAAAACAATTATTTTCTAGTGAATAACCCCGGTATAATTGATTTAACAACCTTTGATGTTGAGGAAAAAGTATTAAAGATTTTCAAAAACTACGAACTTACTCCCCTTTTCCAATTCCAAAACAGTCTGGTCTATTTTGCCCAAGATAATAAGGGTAACATTCGCTTTATAAATAGGAATTTACTCGAACATCTTTTAGAACAACCCGCCGACCTTCCCAAACAAAAAGATTTTAGCGTTATTGTAGCGAAAGATGTTGGTCATTTCGTCGCTCTCTTTGACCGGGGGGTTATACCCACCACCTTTTATGAGTATTTTTTTAATCAGGTTATATTATTGAATTTATCGGGCGTAAATATTCACAAAACCGAAAAAGAAATATATGTCGCCCCTCTTTTCTTCCAATACAGTTCTTCCAAACAAAACTTTACTTCTCTAAAATCGGAAAAAGACTTCTCAAGGCAGGATAAGTTACATAAAGGTCGATCAGTTCGGGTGTACCTGCAAAAACTACTCAAAGATTTTAAAATAAAAAACACCATCCTGGCTGTTAAAATTGCCAGAAATATAAGCTATGTCTTTAATCAAAAAGGTGTGTTAACGCCCAGACTCAATGTTAATGTTTTTCTAGACGAATAAATTTTAAAACGAATTTCACTAACCATCATTCGTTAACCACTAATCACTAGTTTATGGCAACGATATCCTTTCTCAAATACGACCGAGTAATCTTGGTAGAAAATCCTGTTGAGGGGACCGAGGTTACTTGTCAAGAACTGATTAATGCAATTCGAGATTACGAAGACGAACTTTCATTTATGGATTATGGTCATATTGCAAACGCATATGGCAAACAGCCTCTGGGTGGAGGGTCGTTTGTTGGAATAACACTTGAACTTATCAATAATTGGCGAATACAGTTTGAATCCCCGGGTGCACCACCGACGATAACGGTATATGTCCGCGGTGGAAATCTGGTTGCCGTCAATAGTTACAGCAATAATCCCATTAAACCTTCTGATTATGTAACTGTTATTATCGCCCAATCCTCCTCTCCTACCATAATTACTCCTCCGGAGGATTTGAACATGCTTTACCTTATTGAATCTTTAAGAGGGAGACATGCAACACTGGGAAGTATATTTTATTGGGATCCAGTGGGGGGAAATGATGCGAACGACGGAACTCAACCGGGAGATGCTGTCCAAACTTTTGCCATGGCACAAACCCTGTGCACCGCCGGAAATAACGATATTATATTCGCTCTCGCTACAGATTCCCTGGGAATTACTACTGTTACCAATGAGTCTTTAAATATTACTGTACCAACATTAAAACTCCGGGGTCCGGGTTATGCTTTTCAACTTAAACCCGCCACATCGGGCAGCGATGTCATTAATGTAACTGCAAATGCACACGGCATTGAAATAAGTGGATTTTATATTGAACCTGCAGCAGGAGGAAGCGACAACGGTATAACAATTAACGATGCGGATAACATATTAATAAAAGATTGCTGGATTTATGGAGCAACCGCAAACGGGATAGATATATCAAATTCGACTAGAACGAAAATTGAAAAGTGTGCTATCGAAAACTGTTCTGCTGGAAATGGGATTGCCTTGGGGGCGGCAACAACAAGAAACAATATTTCAACTTGCATAATTACAGGCTGCGCTAATGGTGTTGACCTCTCCGGAAGTGGATTGTCTGATAATATCTTAGAAAATAATATTATTTACAATAACACCGGTGCCGGTATAGATATAAGTACGGATGTTGCGAGAACAGGGATCAGACTCCACCACACCCTTTCAGGCAATACGCCGAATATAAATAACCTAAGCTCTACGACATTCCAAGACACTTCGGGAACTATAACACAAGGAGATATCGATGCTATCGTTGACGGAGTTTGGGATGAGGTTATCTCCCCCGCTCATGTTACTGTGGGTACTGCCGGAAGAACTCTTCGCGATGCCAAGACAAAAGCTACTTTGGCTTCGTTGAAATAATTTGGCTCACTTAACAACTCTTAGATCCAGTTCTTCGATTACTAAGTCAGCAACATGTCTCAAAACCGCAAATTCAACATCGTCCAGTTCCCGAAGAAGAAACTCCCCGTCTGAAGTCTTTTTAAGCAGTCCTGCTCCGCCCACGCCAACTCTAATCTTCCAAAAAGTATTATCTCCTAATGACTCGCTTATTTTAGCTATTTCTGAGTGGTCAAACGGTTTGTTGTCAATTTTATAGTCATTGATTTTCAAAGTCGAATCATAAACGGCTACATAGAGATTGTCCAACTCCAAGGTGCTTTCTCCCTCATTAGAAAGATTCTCTTCCTTTTGTTTTTTCAGGTAAAATCTAGCTAGGTTTCTAACTACAGTACCTATCTCAGAAACCCAAGTTCTTGGCTTTACAAGAACAGTTAACGGATCGTCTTTTATAACCACGAGCATATACTTACCTGTAATTTTCCACTCATAACGAAGCTCCCTTGGAAAAATGTTAGCAAGTTCCTGGGCAATCTTATCAATAATAATAAATCCGGCATTAAACCTTGTCCTCGCATACTTCACCCCCGGATTACCAACACCAACTATTAATTTCATAGATCTATTCTATCCTACCCCAAGTCAAGCTTAAATTACCTATTGCAATTCATCAAACGACTAACTATTATAAGGTCAATCATATGTTTAGTTCACTTCGCAACATCGGTCTTCCGGAAATACTTATTATCGCAGCAGTTCTCGTTTTACTCTTCGGAGGCAAAAAGATCAGAGAGCTATCGCGAGGCCTGGGTGAATCGACAAAAGAGTTGAAAAACATTAAAAAAGAGATTAAGGGTGAAACGGAAGAGGAAAAAGTAGCCCATACGACTGAATAAAATACTATGCGTAATATCGGCACAACTGAACTCGTAATTATTGCACTTATACTTCTTTTCCTGTTCGGTGGCAAGAAAATTCCCGAATTTATCAAAGGCCTCGGCAAAGCTATTGAGGAATTTCGCCGCGCTTCAAAGGAAAGCTAACTCTCTATTGCCCCACACCAATTCCAGCTAAGTTTTCGGACACCTTTACTGTGAAATGCGAAATGCCTCAATCTGGTATTAAGCCGATTTCGGCTCCCAGAAGTTAAATTTCGGTGACCTCGTGTAGAATTTGTGCGGGGCTTGCACTTTAGCTTTGAACAAACTATCATTTTAATATGCTAGGTAATCTTGGATCTCCTGAAATTTTAGTCATAGGAATAGTTCTTCTCATGCTTTTCGGCAGTAAAAAACTTAATGAACTTGCACGCGGACTCGGTGAATCCTCGAAAGAATACAAAAAGCTTAAAAACGAATATCAAAAAGCACTTAATGACGACCCTGACGTTGAAGAACAATCTACATCCGAAGATAGTGTAACTTTAAAATCTGAAAGGTCTCCGACCCGGAGGGTCTCTCCCCGAGCTGGAGAGCTCTCTGAGCAGGAAGCTGGCCTGGAAGGAGGTGAAGAGTAAATGCTAGGAAGATTCGGCGTAGCTGAACTATTAATTATTGCATTTCTTTTAGTCCTATTCTTTGGCGGAAAGAAAATTCCGGAATTTATACGAGGTTTAGGTGAAGCAGTTCGTGAATTTAAAAAAGGTGCCAAGGAAGAAAAGTAAAGCACAAGACCAAAATTCGTCGACACATATGCCCTAGCCAGAGACTGCTATATGGAAGAAGAAAGTTTCCTACCGGCGACGATACAGGACAGCTTCAATAAATATTTTCCGTATCTGATGGAGATCAGGAAGAGATTGTTTTTTATTGCAGCTATTTTTCTCGTTTCCGGGATATTTGGGTTTATTTATTATGAAAAAATAATAAGTACAATCCTGCATCTTCTGAACCTGACCGGTGTAAATATTGTCTTTACCTCGCCCTTCCAGTTTTTTACCTTATCTATAAATAGTGGATTTTTAGTTGGAGTGATTGTGTCCGCCCCGCTCATTTTCGCTCAAATCCTCTCTTTTATAAGGCCTGCGCTGACCAAAAAGGAATATAAAATTACAATTACTCTTCTCCCCGTCACTATAATTCTTTTCATCCTGGGATTTTTTTACGGTGTATCAATTATGAAATACATCGTGACCATCTTCTACCAAAAATCACAAGAGCTTAATATCGGGAATCTTCTGGACATCAACCTGCTGCTTGGAAAAATAATAACAACGGGCATCCTTCTCGGAGTTGCCTTTGAATTTCCTATCATTATGACTATTTTAATGCGACTTAATGTCATTAAATACAAAGACTTTATCAAACAGAGATTTTTGGCATATTGCGTAGCAATTATATTTGCCGCACTTCTTCCTCCAACCGATATCCTGTCACTGATGCTTTTGACTCTTCCACTTGTAATGCTCTTTGAACTTACGCTAATATTGAATAAGCTATTTTTAAAATCGCATTTATTATAATAAATTAGCGGGAGCCCCGCACCTGATTCTGGCTATGCATTATGTGTATGTTATTCAGAGTATAAAATCTTATGAAATATACATCGGCTCTACAAAGAATCTAAAATTAAGACTTGGTAAACATAATGCAAATAAGAATACATCGACAAAAAATAGAGGACCCTGGATGTTAATTTACACAGAAGTATACAGATCAAAAGACGATGCGACGGAACGGGAATTCCGTCTTAAATACTATGGACGCGCCCTGGCTCAATTAAAAAGAAGACTCGTTAGGAGTCTTTTGAAGCCAGAATAGGTGCGGGGGAGGTGATAACTAATGGTAAAAGGTATCGGATCAACTGAATTAATTATTATTGCGATTATACTTTTAATTCTTTTCGGCGGAAGGAAATTGCCTGAGCTGGGACGCGGGCTTGGTGAATCAATAAGAGAGCTGAAAAAATCGATGAAAAACAAATAAAAGTAATTTCGATTCACCCCATGATGCCAGTTATCCTTTTATCGGTCTTATTTCTCCCCTTTGTACTCTGGCCTGTTGAAAAACTTCTCCCCTTCCCTTTTTTAGTTGAGGAACTAGTCAAAGTCATTTATATACTCTTGATTATTAAGGAGGAAGAAGCGACGAAAGAGCGATTAATATCGGCGACTGTTGTCGGAGTCCTTTTTGCGCTAAGTGAGAGCTTTTTCTTTCTTTTGAATATCCAGGCTGTAGGCACACCTTCAACTCTTGTGACGCGACTTGTTTTAACACTACCGCTTCATGTCGTGACAACTGTCTTAATTATGTTACCTACTTTACTTAATAAGAAACTGATTATTCTAGGGTTTATCCTCGCTGCTACGCTGCACTTTCTATTCAATATGGGGGTAACTAAGTTAGCGAACGGACCATTTTAAAAAAGCACTACTCGTTTCACTATCCGAAAAATCACATAATACCTCTCCGTTCATGCTTTTATAAAAATCCAGAGCACCAGAGGTTTTATCCCCGACGTATGCATAAACTTCCTCGATCCTTTTCTCCCGGGCGAAACTAAATGTCTTTCTGAAGAGCTTTACCCCGAAACCACCTTTTCGATACTGCGGCTTGACATACATGTACATCAATTCGTAGGTCGCAGGCGACATGGTAAAACCCGACCCTACCCAACCCTCAAGCCTGAACGTCTTTTGCCAAACCCGCATTTTAGCGGGAGAGTGCCCGATGACACTGAAACCTACCTTCTCCCCTTCCCTATCTTCAACAAATAAAACATAAACCTTGGAATTTCTCTCTTCATCGGCGGCCTCAAACTCTTTATTTATTCTGTTGACAAAATGCGCGTAAGTTCGATCACCTCCGACAATTTCTGCAATAACTTTGATTTCATCCTTACTCATTGATCCATATTAACATATGTGAGAATCGGAAAACTCAGACGACTCTGACTCCAGACTTCCGGAAACCCAACTTTCAGACCATCTGATAATCTGATTTTCTGAGTATTCTGAGGATTCCGATTTTCTGAATATCTATTCCGACACTATTGAAGTATATTCTGAGCTAACCCACCCCGAAGTTCCATCCTGAAGTTCAATCTCATACCACCCATTATCTTCTCCTAGCAGTCTATATTTTTCCCCGGGTAATACCTTCGTTATTTCTCCACCTGATGGCTTTTCCCTGACTCTTAACCAACCCGTTGAGGTATTAAGAATCAGTACCACGGAGACAGTCGGTTCTTCCTTGACATCATCTTCTGCCGCATTGGGAGAAGTAACAGCTTCTTCAACATAATCACCTGAGACCCAACCCGCAACTGTCCCCTCGCCTACCAAACCTGCATCTCCGCTTGTCTTACCAGATGCTGGCAAGAGATGCGCTGCAATTGCTACATTTACCCAATCTCCATCCTCACTGATCTTTACAGCGTCCAAACTATCTATTAATTTTGCAAGTATTTTATCTTCTTTCGACGGTCCTTCTCTTAAATTGAGCTTAGAACCAAGGGGAACGTTAATTCTAACAATTTCCTGGCCACCAACGGCATTTGTTTTAGTTTTATCCTCCGCAACTGGTGCTGGAGTTATCGCATCCCCTTGCTTTTTTTCCTCAACATTGTCCTTGTTTTGTGAAGTCTCCATCTCCCGCCTTACCGAATTTGAAACAACTCCGGCGACAATAAATCCGGAGGCTAGTGCAACGACGATTCCGAAGACACCGAAAGATATTCCGAATTTAATCCACCTTCCTACATTGACGCTTCTCTCAGACGTCGAGATACCTGTTGGTCCTTGTTTCTCACCTTTACCTTTTCTAGATTTAGATTTTCCGCTTGACGCTTTCTTCATAAAGACAACCATCAGTACAAAACCCGTTATCATAATAATGATGAGTCCCCAAACAGTAAGTGCATTTACACTTCCTATGAAACCGAAAAGCGTACCTGTTGATGCAGCTAGGGTAACCAAATCCTGAAGCTTTGCCAACTTTGTCTCCACCGCATTTTTTTCTATCAAAGCTTCCCTATATGCGCGGATTCTTTGCTCGGGGGTGATCGCTTTCTTTTGCAGGGACAGGATCTTATCTAAGGACGCATCAATATCGCTTTTAAGAGTTACTCCTTGGGCAAAATATGACGTTTTCTCTAAAGGTCTTGAGAGATCAATTGCCTGTGATCTAAAACTATCAACCTCGTCTTTTCCAATTACAAAAATATCTTCAAGCCGGATAGCGAGAACTCGCGTTTCATTTACCCTTAAAGGAATTTTTCCGTCAACGTAATACTGATTTTTTTCCACATCATATTTAACCGACAAGAGATCGTCGTGGGAGAGAACGTCCTCTTCGCGAATTTCGGGTGGTAAATAATACTTCAAGATAGCCTCCTGACTGATTAACTTGGATGGATTGATAACCAGGGATTTAATTATTACACTACCCTCTTCAAGCCATGAACTCGCAATATAGGAGCTTGCTCCTTTTGCTAATAATAGTTTATTGGCAACGAGTAACCCCCTCATAGACAACAGAGAGTTTTTCTGACTTTTTTCAGGCGAGTTAGCATCTGCCGTCTTACTGTCCAGCACAACCGACCCCTTCGGTACCTGGTTCACAGCGAGAACTTTTCTTTTCAAATCGCTGATTTTAGTCATCAGATCTTTGTCTCCCCGGACTGAATCCCAATTAGTCAAAAGCTTCTCGACCTCACTCTGCCTGCCGTCCAGAGCCAGCGCAATACTCTCGGTCTTTTTAATTTTCCCGTATAAAGTACCATCAGATTGAATATCAGTCGCCGTACCGATCAATTTCTCAAGGCTTACTGAATTGGTAAATAGATTTTGAAGATCTTTCTTAGCACTTTTATCTCCCTTACCGGAACCGAGTGACGTTTGAATTGAGACTAAACCCTCTTTCAAGTTTGAAGTCTCAGCATTAATCTTCTCCCCCTCGTCCCAGTTCCAGGAATCATTAATCCAATTTATCGACCCGTAAAGCGTATTAGTATTTTCAACATCGGACTCTTCACCCGCTAACTCGTTAAGCTCAATTACCTGGTCCAAAACCTGGCTTTCGGCTGTCTTCTCATAATTTTTTATAAGTGTTCCGATTTTACTGACGATATACTGATTATTTACGTAGAGTTGGTTTGCAACAGCCTTTGTTTCAGTTATTTTGGAATTCAAATCAGGTACATCATCCTCCAGTGAATATTCAATAATTGGCTTATTGACAAGTTTTTCTAGAAGGAGCCTCGTATCATCGGCCGTATCTTTTACATTGTTAATTTCGGTTGTAAGAGAAGTTATTCCCGATCCGGTAGCATTCGTCAAATCGGTTTTTGTCGCAATTGAACCGCTAGTTAAGCTCGGGTCTGTAAGAGTTCTTGATGAATTACTCCACATATTAGAAATGAGCGTCCCAAAAGTTGATAGCGACCTGGTCGAATAGCTCCAAATGTCACCAGCTAAACTCCCAAAACTTGAAAGTGTTCTTGAAGAATAACCCCAAACAGCACTGGCTATTGCGTCGGGGTCCGACGAGGTTGCTGCATCCGTTACTTCAAAATCTTTATCAACGCATAACAATTCTGAACTGACAGTACAACAAACTTGTGTACGATAATAACCTGTCGTCGCCGGTGCTGTGAATTCATACGAGTACCACCCGTCAGACTCAGCTGCCGGAGGCATATTTTGATTGTCTAAATAAGACGTACCGTCTGGGTAACGGCTGGTGATGCTACAAATATCCGGAGTTGTTATCGGAGTGTACTCGTCATCGTACAAAAACTCACCGATGCCACACTCACTACCTACTGTACATGTTTGCGGGCTGCCTGCCGAAGCCCTGGCTAAATTTACATTACCAGCCAGGGCAAGGGCAGAGGCTGCCAAAAACGCCGAAATAGTTATAGCCTTCTTGGCAGTAGTCATAGAATTTAGATTTTCTCTTTGGTAGCTTTTCTGAATTCTCTTACAGAATCGGCTACTCCCTTTGATAACTCAGGAAGTTTTCTGCCGCCAAATAGAAACAACATAACCAAAGAAATTACTACTAATTCTGGGGTTCCAATGTTGCTTAACAAGTTAATCACCTCCTTTTTTTGCTAGAGAGGTCGGCGCCCAGTATCTTTGCTAAATTTAAACTAATGGATCCGGAATCAAGATTACGCTTGTATCCAGACTGTTTTAGTGTTTGCTAAATGCAATGAATTGTTAAAGGTCCGGGCAGACAACTTATCTTTAACTAGCATATCCAGTATGTAGAGGTTAATTTGTCTTGTCAATAGCCATTTACAGGCATATCTATTCTTATCATAATCTTATCGCTATTTATATATTTAGCCTTACAAAAGTCGGTGAATTGGCAATTTGACACGATGATATAATTATGATAACCTTTTTTAGAAAAGAGTTGACTCAGTCAAAAGGCTGCAAAACTTTTAAACACATGATTTTAGCATATAATTTATCCCCCACTATCAAAGATACTCTTGCAAAAATCGATGCCTTAAATAATAAACTTCTTCTTATTCCATTATCTTTGAAGAATGAACAAAGGCTTAAATGGGAAACCACCATCGCAAGAATTTACTGGTCACTTATTTTGTCCGCGAACCCACTATCAAAAAACCACATGGCTAAAATTCTCGTCTCACATGACAATAAAAAAAGAGAAGGCAGACAGGTGATAAATTACCAGAAAGCACTAACCGAAATCAAAGACGAGTGGCTCGTCACAAGAAGAAACGTAACCCTTAATAGCTTACTAAGCCTCTATAAAACCTGCTGCAAAATTATTTCACCTCAGGATATAAGTCTAAAGAAAAGAAAAGAATTAAATATGCTTTTTGATTTTCTCAATCAAAGTACGGAACATCCGGTAATTCAGGCCGGTATTTCTCAGATTGAGATGATAGAAATTGCGCCCTTTGATGACGGCAACGGCAGGATGGCAAGGCTCATGCCTTATTTGTATCTTTATAAAAATGGTTACAACTGCCGTGACATGCTTGTTCTTGAGGAGTATTTCAGACGTGACCTGGTTGGCCTGAAACTCGCAATTGAAAATGTCACTAAAAGCGGTAATCTGACTTACTGGCTCGAGTACTTTGTCAAAGGCTTTCACTCCCAACTTGAAAAAGCACTCGCAGGAGTAGAAGACATCAGATTTACCACAGATATTTCCTCATCTTATTTCAAATTAAACGAACGCCAAAAAGAAATTATTGCACTTCTCGAATCTCCCGGCTCGAGGATTACTAATAAAATGGTTAAGAAGAGTTTCGGTACATCTCAAATTACTGCATCACGCGACTTGGCAAAACTCCTAAACCTTGAGATTGTCTTCGTTCATGGCAAAGGCAGATCAACTTATTACACTAAAGCCTAATCGGGTGTGATACAATACATAGCCAATCATCCTTTCCTGCTCATATATCTTTAATGGTAGATATTGAACCGAACAAATTATTGAGTATTGGAGAAGCTGCAGAGTATTTAGGCGTATCAATCGATACCCTTCGACGCTGGGAGGCGCGAGGTAGAATTGTACCTCTACGCTCCCCTGGCGGTCATCGGTACTTCAGTAAAAATGACTTAGATAGTTTATTCAATAAAAAATATACCCGCGATGAGACAAGTACCACTGAAACAAAACCAATCGAAACTGAAAAATCCACAACCGCGTCCGTACCTGATTCGCCAACTGTACCATTAACACAACCCATCTCCCCCATCCCTCCTGTACCCATCACCCCCGATACTGAAATACCAATTGTACCTCCGGTGCATCATGTTGAAGAGATTCGCCCGGTTGAACCAAATCCTCCCATACTCATAAGAGAATCTCCACCCCCATCTCCCATCACACTAGACCAGAGGCCACTGAGCATACTTAACCCGATTAGCCAAGTGATGCCCGCCCCAAGTCAGAATGTTTTCCAAAAGGAGAGCAGCGAAACTCCGTCATTACGGCTTGATACAAATAACGACAAAGCAAAAAAATCCGAGGTTATACTGATTATCTTGATTGTCTTTCTAACATTAGCAGATGTAGTTCTTTTTATTCTTTGGTACTCGTCAACCAAAATCACCGCCCCAATTCCTTGAGAAAATGACTGATATGGAAAGTATCTGCTAAACCTTACGAAATGGATTAATAATTTTAATCTCTTCAAAAACGGAAAAATATTTTTCGTTGTCAGTTGCAATTATCGAAACGTCATTGGTAAGCATTGTTGAAGCCAAATAAGTATCAAAAATATTATCTGAGATAATTTCGTATTTTTTTAATAGCTCAAGCGCTACAAATTTAGTTTCAAAAGTTGGAGTAATGTTTACTAAGTGATCTGTTATAGCACTGATGGCTTCGATTGCGCTTTTTGACGTCATTGGATTGGGGAATTTAGGATGAGTCAATACTCTAAGAGTTTCAAAAATATTTTGATGTGCTACACATAAATTTTCTTTGTTTTCATTTATAAACTTTTGTGCTTCTTGGATTTTGGGAGAGTCAGCGTTAATCGCGTAGATTAGGACGTTAGAATCAAGGAGAATCATTTTATATTAGGTTCAGAGTAATAGTCACTTCTTGTCAGATTATCCAGAGGTCGTCCCAAACTATGAACTTTAAAGATAATTTCCTTAGCTTTTTTTCTCGCGACTTCTTGCAAATAGGCATCAAGTGCTTCATTGAATATGGCCTGCAAAGTAGTATTATTCTCAACTGCACTCTGTTCGGCCTTTTTCTTTAAAATCTTTCTTAAACGAATAGTTGTTCTAACTAAGTCCATTTGGAATTACTTTAGCATCAATATGACAATATGTCAAGGAATGAGGAGCAACTTTATAACATTTTACAGGCTCGAGTATGTGCCTACTCATCCCCACTGAGCGGGGTTTTCTTGAATACTTTATAATATATAATACAAACAGATCGTTATATGCCACTTCCCGAAACCAAACGATTCCATAACGGAGATCAGGTATTGGGGAAATATATACTCGGTTATAAGCCTCGTACAAGCATCGTTAACAAAGAGTACTCCAGTGAGCCCGATCCCCATCCAATTCTTCTTTATAATATTTGGCGTATTACTGAAAATTTATTAACTCTCGTGGACTCACCGAGAATCGAACTCGGATCTTACCCATGCGAAGGGTATGTTCTACCGTTTAACTATGAGCCCGCGAATGGTAATGCTTATTATACTTCAATCATCTATTTCTTTGTAATATATCGTTCTGCGTTTTTCTATAGTACGTTAATTCGTATCGCATTCCCCATAATTCATGATTCGTGCTTCGTTAGTTTGTTATGAGTTATGTGTTATTTCAACACTGTTAGCGGGTTGATGTGAACTCCCGAGCGGATGACTTCAAAGTGCAAATGAGGCCCGGTTGACCTACCGGTACTTCCCATTTTAGCTATAGCATTTCCCCTTGCAACTGTCTGTCCCGGTACAACATAAAACTTTGATAAATGGCCATATAACGTCTTATAGCCATTACCATGATCGATAATTATTCTGTTACCATATCCATAATTATCCGGCCAGCCGGCAACAATTACAGTTCCTGAATCAGCGGCCAAGACATCAGGCATGCCTCTGTTTGCAATATCAAGTCCCGGGTGGTACCAAACAAAGCGTTGAGTAATTGTTCCGCTTGCCGGCCAGACGAATATGCCTGAAGCAACAACCGTTCCGGCATCGGGAGTTGTTTGTTTTATTCTCGCGACAGGAGGCCCGTAAACCTCCTCTGTCTTTACACCCTCAGGAACGATAACTGTTTGGCCAATTGCCAATTCAAACTTCTCATCATTTGAATAAGTATTAAAAGGATAGTTAACTATTACCTGCGGATCTATATCATACTGTTTCGCAATAGAATAAACGGTATCACCTTTCTTCACCTTATGCGACACACCTGTAACCGGTAATATTTCTAAGCTTTGGCCTTCTTTAATCGCATCTTTACTCTTCAGATTATTCTGCCAACGAATAGTATCAGAGGATATCCCGTATTTATCAGCAATCGAGCTGACTGCATCCCCTTTTTGAACTGTGTATTCGATTATTTCTCCCCTTACCTTGTCCGAAAAGTTTGTCGATATCTCTGTGCTTTGCGTAGCACTGGATAAGACAACAGAAGATGACGGGATACTCCAGGGATCAACATTTCTTCCCGGAAACTCCTGTGCAACAACGGGGGCGAGAACTACTGCCAATCCGGCTAATCCGGCCATTCCCGAATGGATGAGCCTCTTTGCGTATTTCCCCCTTTGCCTGTAAAGCGATGTTACCAATACACCCTTACCTATCTCGAAATGGGAATATGATATATGCAACCTTTTCAAAACGAATCTGCCGAGTTCACTTGCAAATTGAATCAGGTCTTTTAAAATAAATGCTAAATCCTGCCTCAATTTTTTCGTAAAGTAGAAGTTAATCTTGAAAAGTATTTTTTCCGGTCTCTGAGGAATAACTCTCATAGATTACGCTGACAAGGAAAAAGATAGCACGAAGAAGCAACAATTACAAGCTTTCTCATTAACCTACTTTTAAACTCTCGAGAAAGTCCTTGTTGGTTTTGGTTTTTTTGAGTCTCTCGAGAAGTGTTTCAGTTCGTTCATCATCGGAGACCATGTCAAGCATGCGCCTAAGAGTTACAACCTGCGGTATTACGTCTTTGCCGTACAAAAGCTCTTCCTGCCGTGTACCGGAACGGGTTACGTTAATAGCCGGAAAAATTCTCCTGTCAGCTAATTTTCTGTCAAGATGCAGCTCCATATTACCGGTACCCTTAAATTCTTCATAAATCAGGTCGTCCATCCTCGATCCTGTATCAACAAGACATGTACCGATAATTGTCAATGATCCACCATTCTCAATTTTTCGAGCTGCTCCAAAGAATTTTTTAGCAGGATAGAGGGCTACGGGATCGAATCCGCCGGTCAAGGTACGTCCCGATGTCGGAAGTGCTAAATTATATGCGCGTGCCATACGGGTTATCGAATCCAGGAGTATTACAACATCGGCTCCCTTTTCTACCATTCTTCTTGCTCTATCGAGAGCTAACTCACCTACTCTTGTCTGAGCATCAGGAGCCTCGTCAAAATTAGACGAAGCTACCTCGCCCATGCCATCGGTTATATCTGTCATATGTCTTTTAATATCAGTTACCTCCTCCGGCCTTTCGCCGATTAGTACCGCCATAAGATGAACGCGTTTTGAGTTTTGTCGCTGACCCGACCCGGTGGGAGTTTTGAGTTTTGAGTTTTTTTCTGGGTAGTTCTTGGCAATGCCCGAAATGATGTCTTTCAAAAGCCAAGTTTTACCCGCTTTGGGCGGTGAGACCACCAAACCTCTTTGGCCAAAACCGATTGGCGCAATCAAATCAATTACACGCGTTGTCAGAGGCCCATCTTCTATCGAAAGCATTATTTGTGTATCGGGATATAGCGCAGTTAAATCATCAAAATGTACACGAGTTCCTATAGTCTCAATATCTTCACCATTGACCTTTTCTACCTTCAAAAGTCCCCAATATCGTTCATTTTCCTTAGGACTTCTGGCTTGCCCACCGACCAAGTCCCCCACCCGTAAATTAAATCGCCTTATTTGGGAAGCAGAAATATAAACGTCTCTGTCACTCGGAGCAAAATTAGGCCTAAGTAGCCCCGAACCCTCATTGGCAATATCCAGAATACCCTCGACGTACTGGGTTGGTAAATTTGAATCAGGAATAATTCTCTGATCAATTACCAAGCCCGCCATTGAACTATCTGACCCATTCATTTCAGGCTGCATATCCATCGAGCTTTCTTGAACATCTCGCGGTTCAGGAGAAGTTTCTGTAATTTTACTTTTGTAAACCATACAGGTCAGACAAATAACATACTTGTCAAAAAACGGAAGGTAGATTCATCTTAAAGAGGCAAACAAATCTCAACCACCCATATTCTATTTTAGATTAAGTCACTTGTCAACAGGCTTCGCAATAATAATCAAGCGTTTCCAGGTTGTTCCCGGCGGATTGCAGGTTTGTAGTATCAGAGTTTCTTTATTATAATTATTAGTCAAATAAGACGTGTCTGAAGCGGGGGTGATATACCTTTCTGTGACTTCATAGATATATTTATTATCAGAAAAATACAGAATGATCCGATCATTCGCTTCAAGCTTATCCAAGAGATAAAAAACAGCATTATACCTCGCCACACTCAAAGGAGAATTAGTAGAATGCGAAAACAAGTAAATCCCCTTTCCCTGACCCGGAAAGTATGTTCCTCTTGCGTGCGCGACCCCTTTGGATAAGGCACTTATATACTCGTCAGAATTTGCCGGATCGATGTTGGGAAGAATATTAGAATAAGCCTGAATCTTTGGGATACCAATCGAAAAGCTTGAGGAAATACCATAGCTTTCCGCTTCTTCTTTTATCTTTTCACGCTCTTGGGCATATATCGGATCGGGAACAACGCTTTGGGTTTCAATATTATTCCCGCTTTTAGCATAATAATTAATCTCGTCAGTTAAAACCGGCTGATAAATGAAAAACATATATAAGAACACGAATCCTAAAAGTGAAGCTCCCAAATATCTTAAAAAGCCATACGCAAATCTCTCTATAGGAGATAAATCTCCCTCGAGCTTACGCTCGGGGTATCTTCTCCCCTCGCTTTGTCGGGAATGAAATCCCTCCGAAGCGAAATGCTCTTCGCTTCCACCCTCAATCTCACGATTGTGGTTTTTCGCGAAGGGGGATAAGATTACTACTTTGTGCTCCCCTCGCATTTTTGATAACCGGGAATTGTATATTTCTATCTCAAGCGTCATATAAATATGTGAATTCACCACAGGCTAAAGCCCGTGGCATCTTCATGCTCTGCGATTTATTTCATAAATCGCAAAATTTCACTACATCCCCGCATAAACGCCGGGGATTTAAGTGATATCGCATTAAACAGTTCTAAAACGCCTCATTAGGTATATTCCCAATAAACCCGTTCCAAGAAGCGAAACAAAGGCTAAAAGCGGATTATCATACAGGCCTGTTTCCGGCAGTGAACTAACTGTAGCCATCGGAGCGGGATCCAAATCGCCCCCTCCACCAATTCCGGTATTTCCTTTAACGGCAAGCGTAATTTTACAATCATCCGATGTCTTCCAAACGCCTTTGCTGTCTTGCACTTGAAGAGTGGGATTAAAACCTCCGCCCTTATTATAGACATAGGTAGCAAAATAATCTTCGGTTTCCTTGATACTGTCCTCCCCACCGTCACCGAAATTAAATCTGTATTTAGCAATAAGTCCATAAGGATCATATCCCGCGCCTGTAAATTCGACTGTTAAAGGAGTCGAACCCTCTATTGGAGTAGCGATAAGTTCAACACAACTGCTGTCGTATAGCCCTGCCAAATTAGAAGGAACACCCGTCGGATAATTTGTTCCCGGTTGAGGTGTAACCGCTGTTACACTGGGGGTAACTTTTTCCCAAAATGCTCTTACTGCCGCGTACATGCCACTCTCAAAATACTCAACAACAATTGTGTGAGTCCCGGCAGAGACCTCTTTTCTAACTTTATAAGATCGATACTGCTGTACTGTCCAAGCATCGATAATCTTTTCACCATCAAGATACATACGAGCTCCATCATCTGAGACGACCGTAAATTCATATAAAGAATTGTCGAAGTTAAATTTACCCTGCCAGCGGATTGAAAAATTATCTCTACCTATTTTGGAATCAGGAGAACGGATAAACCAGTTAAACTCTATCTTGTCATCATAGCGGGACATAACGAGCGTATCAAAATTCTTGCCATTGTAATAATCCCCTAAATATTTACCCGTTGGTATCTCCTGTGCAGCCACAGAAGATACGCCATTAAAGGCAGTTGCAATAATAAATACTAAACTAACTATTAATGATTTTATTCTCATATACACATTAATATCAATATTATAGGACTATTTGTGCTAATTTTCAAGCTTAATGGGGTCTTTTAACAAAAAAGCCGCACCATTCTAGTCTCAAGGAACGGGGTAAGTCAGACTTACCAAGTAGAGCGGCACACGTCAATAAATCGCAGCCGTGATACCCTGAAGGAACGGGGGACGTCAGACGTCCCGGGTAGAGCGACCCGTAAGAAACTTTTCCACCCTCGAGGAACGGGTAGAGCGCCTGCCCAACACTCCACCCGCCCCGCGAAGGAAGAAATCAACAAAGTTCTTACGGGTCAAGCCTGCTTGGGACGTTAATTGCCGAAGGCTAATTAACCGTCCCCCAACACTCCACCCGCCCCCTCAAGATATCAATCGTCTTCCGCTGCAATTTAAACGTACCTGGCACGTTCGACGTGCCGCCTGACCAATTTATCCCGTTTAAGCACCCCCTCAAACTAGAACCCAATGTGCGGCTCTTTATTCTCCAAGTTACTCTATAGAGAAACGAAAAGCTGTTAACTTTTCTACTAAGTCTTCGCAAGACTGAGTAAACTCGGTCTTGACAAATTATTAAAAAAATCTATTACTTATTATTAGCTTATCTTGCTTTGCCTGTCCGCGAGATAACCAGATTTGTCCCGATCAAATCGGGATAAATGCTAATTAAAAGAGCATTTCTATTCGTGTCCTCTTTATTTAAGGTTAGGACCATCGATAGTGATGCTCTTTTTTGTTTGAATTCTTTGCAATTCTCTCTTCAAAGGAATTCAAACAACCCGCAAGTGATCGCTCCTTGAGCCGTAGTAGAAATTTACTAAGGCGAAAGGTAAGACACGGCGAGTAGTTATTCCCTTTGTAAAGAGCTGGTTAACTGTCCATATTTTACATCTTCCTTTATTATTGTCAAATCCCATAGTTACGTTTATTCCTAATTCCTCTTTCCCTATAATACGGGTGTGTGTTAAATTAGCTACAGATCTACGGCAAATTTACGGTCGTTAAAATAATTGTGGATAAGTTGTGCAAATCGTTAGTTCGTTAATTGCTATTTGGTTACTTCGCAAACCAACTAATAAATTCTTACTGTTTTTTTCTAAGTAACGAAGTTACTAAATAACAAAATAATGAAGTTCTGCCAAAGGCGGATCAGCCGATGGCTGAAACTATTTAATGTACTTCTTAATCGCTTCCTGAAGATAGTTTACTTCTCTATTTGAAATTACTTTTGTATAACCCAATCTTCTTGCTTCTTTAATTCTTCGCTCTTCGGCGACAACACCACGAACATCTCCCAAAAGTCCTATCTCACCAGTTGCAACAACATTTCTAGGAAGTGGTTTATCAAAAAAACTAGAGGCTAGTGATAAACATACTGCCAAATCGGCCGAAGGGTCATTTTTTATCGTAATCCCACCGGCAATATTAACAAAAACGTCAAATTCATACAGTGGGAGGCCGCAACGCCTGGTTAATACAGCTAATAAAAGCTCAAGTCGTTTCGCATCCATGCCCTGCGCAACCCTTCGCGGAATCGGTAATTTTGTACTAACAACTAATGACTGTATTTCGATAAGAAGAGGTCTGGTTCCCTGGAGTACCGAGGTGATTACATTTCCGGATGAGTTTTTATTACCAGCAGATAAAAATAATTTTTCAGGGTTATCAACGGGTTCAAGGCCCCTATCTTGCATTTCAAATACCCCTACCTCATCAGTCGGACCGAAACGGTTTTTGACTGCCCGGAGTATTCTTGTCGCAGTCGTTCTATCTCCTTCAAACCACAATACCGTATCGACAATGTGCATTAGGACCGATGGACCGGCAACTGTTCCCTCTTTTGTAACGTGACCTACGATAAATATCGGTATATTTCGAGATTTAGCAAGTTTTACAAGTCTGTATGCAGATTCTCTAACTTGTCCCACAGAACCGGCCATACCTGATAGATCGGATGTCTGCATTGTCTGTATTGAGTCAACAATGAGAAAAGTACCATTTGAGTTGGCTTTTGATACGTTTGATACCTTTCCTGCACTTGATACTTCTTGAATAACAGTATCAATATCCGTCTCTTCTAATATTTGGATCTTCTTATTTTTTATACCCAGTCTATCAGCTCTGACTTTTATCTGGCTGACCGACTCTTCTCCCGAAACATATAAAGCATTCCCTAATTTATCGGCAAGCTGTAAAAGGATTGTTGATTTACCGATACCGGGTTCACCCGCAATCAAAATCACCTGTCCTTTTACCAGTCCTCCGCCCAATACCCTGTCTAACTCGGTAATCTTGGTTGACATCCTCGCAGTTGCACTGATTGAAACTGAAGCCAAGGAAACTAGTTTTGCTTCACTTTTCTTATACTCTCCTGCTCTTCTACTCTCACGCCCTGTCGCAACAGCCGTTTCGACAGCACTGTTCCAAGCTCCGCACTCAGGACACTTCCCAAACCATCCCACTTGGGAAAATCCACACTGCTGACAGACATATTGTGATCTGTTTTTTACCATAGGTAATTATTATATACAGGATGGTGCAGTCCCACATAAACGCTCTTGCGACGCGAGGCTGTAAACCTCGGGAGCAAGTAAGTTCTGTGCGGGACAAACCAGCGGGGAGATTCATACCCACACTGTTGACACACGAAAGAAGTACTAGATTTTGACATTTTTTCTCCTTTCGTGTGGAAATCCTTCTGAAGTGCAGCATGAGCCGTAAACTGCGTTTGGATGTCGCGGGTGGGATACTTCCAAAAAGGCAAATGCTAAGCTTGCGTAGGATTGACACACGTATTTAGAGGAAAACTTAGCCATTAAGTGGATTATATCAGATGTCAAAATATCCCCCAGTTATTATCTGGCCTTGCAGCTATCCCTTGCCGCGAGAAGTGTAGAGAAATCTACCGCAGTATTCCCCCATGTCCAGTATCCTACCATCAAAACCCTACTTTTATCTAAATTGTCGCACATATATTTTAAATCACTGGCCAAGTTGAGATCCTGAGTAGCGTTGACAGTGAAATATAATTTCATGCCTGTTGTGGTTGCGTCCGCTTGCTGACTGGTTACAAAACTCTGAACCGTCCCTTTTTTAGGTGTATATTGTGCATTCGCAAAGTTAATCGTTCCGTCGTTCGCAACAGTTAAAAAATAACTGGGATGAACTCCATACCCAAATGGAAAATTAGAAGCCAAACCGTTTGGAACAAACTCCGCCCGTACAGCCTTAGCCACGTTGTACAAAGTAGATGCCGGAATCTTAACACATCTAGTAGGATCGTGCGGTTCGTTTAAAACCATAATGCCAATGACTGTATCTTTGTACTTTACAATTGAAGGCAGTATCCTTTTGATATCAGTCACAAACTGCGATTGATTGAATGTAGCTCCATCCCAGTAATAACACGGGTCCGAGACAGATGGGCTTGCAATTACCTTACTGCCCTCGGCTTTTGCCGCGGCAAACAAAGATTCAACGGTTGTTATGGCACTATTGGAGCCTATACTCATAAATGCCCCGGTGAAAAGATCTCCCGCTCTAACACCGTTACGCATAACATTGTAATCACCCGCCGATTCTCCAAAGTGGAAAGGTGCGAAAGGCACACCGTCTGTAACGGGCTCGGGAGTTGGTGATAGCGTAAGAGCCGGAGTTGAGGTCGGTTTGGGAGTGGGCGTAGGAGTTAGAGTTGGTAGTATAGAAATTGACGAACAAAGAGCCTCAAGGGATCGACTATCGCTAGCCCAGTTTAAAGTAAACGTTCCGTTGTCGCATATTAAGTATCCCGACTCTTCCTGAGTAAGAATATATATATTTCTCCCACCTTTGGGTCGGGTAGTGAGATCGGTTCTCCCGCTACATCTGACAAACAAACGCGAGTCGCCTTCATCAAGATTGGCCTCAAGTGTCTGCCCAAGGCAGTAAACCCCTGCCGATTCGCCCACTCGCAAATGCTCAGTTTGAATCCCTTTCGCTTGATTTCTTATATCGAAAGTGTTATTAAGCACAAGATAAGTAACAATAGCAATACTAATAAGGGCAATTACAATTATAAAAAAATGTATGAAGCCTTTTTCTAACTTGGGCAGTTTGGTTTGGGTAAGCACAAATTTATAGTAAGGAGATATTTAACAGACTTCAAGTAGGAAATGGGGTTATTAGTTATTAGTTATTAGTTATGAGTTATGAGTTATAAGTTATTACTTATATCCAACGGGTTTTGTAGTTAAAACTACACCTAGGGATAATTTTCTTGTATCCGGATCAATATCCTCTATATAAACATCAATAGACTTACCGACTTCCAGTTTTTGTCCCGGTGGAATTTTTGTTATATGAATAAGTCCCTCAACTCCCTCCTCCAATTCAACGAACGCACCGAAGTCAGAAAGTCTTACAACAGATCCCTTTACTTTGTCGTCCTTTTTATATTTCTTAGCCGCGTTCTTCCAGGGATCGCCTTTGGCTTGTTTAATAGACAGGGCAAGCCGGGAAGCACCACCCTTTTGTAAGGGTTCATTTTTTGAAATTACCTTGACCTTAACTTTTTCGCCCTCAGTGACATTATCAGCAACTGACGTGATTTTACTCCAGGAAATCTCAGAAATATGTACAAGGCCTTCAACTTTAGCAATCTTTTTCTTATCGATAGCGACCTCAATTTCGATAAAACAGCCAAAGTTCGATACTGTGGTGACCTTTCCCTCGTAAATTTCACCTTCTTTAATTTTTTCATAAGCAAAGCGGACTTCCTTTAAATCTTCCGCCTCAGATACCTCTTTTTCGGAAAGTATTATTTTATTTTCGCTTCTGTTAAGATCAATTACCAATACTTTGAAATGTTTACCAACGAGACTTTGAGGATTTTTTGAAGCTTCTTTACCCAATTGGGTGGTAGGAACAAAGCCATAAAGACCTTCTACCTCAACCGTTAAACCCGAGGTTGAATGGGAGTTACCAAGAACTGCTACCGGCTTTTTTGCCTCCCTAGCTTCTTCAAGTTTCTTCCACGCAGAATCCGCCATTGCATTTCTGAGAGAAAGAATTGTATATCCGTCGGGCGTTTCTCCAACAATTACGGAGGCAGTTACTTCATCTCCGACTTTCAATTCCTTAATATAATCTTTCGATTCCTGATACGCTTTTTCAGCTACGATGCCCTCACCTTTTGCTCCGATATCCAAAACCAGGCGTTTGGATTCTTTAGCAATAATTTTTCCTTTAACCTTGTCTCCCCTTTTCAAAGAAGATCCACCACTACCATACAAAGCTAGGAGTTCTTCCATTGTCTGAGCTTCGCCACTTTTTTGTTTTGGCGATTTATTTTTAGATACCGAAGAGGACTTTTGCAGAGTCACACATCATAACCACCTTTCTAGTTTAGATCCTGATTTTATAACAAATTGCTACCTATAACAAGGGATAATTTCTCGGGTGGAGCCTAAATCCAGAACACTGTCCTGGCCACGGTACAAATCTTACTTGCTCCCGAAAACTACATGTTCGCATCGCAAGAGCAATTATACGTGGCAGGCGGATTTTTTATAATTTCAGAATACTGTCCTGGCGATGAGCTATTTTCGCGGTGAGTTGCCCCACAACTATCGTCGCCGCTGATCCGTTTCACTTCTGAGTTCGGAATGGATTCAGGTGGTACCAGACCGCTCCGATCACCAGGACACTATCCTGAAACAGTAAATTTATTAAAGTCCTCCGAAACTAACCTTAAGGCTTTTCAGTACTATTCATACACGCCTTAAGGAGCGTTTACAGGAGGATTTCGGTACAAACTAATTTGTACCTCAAAAATTGAGGAGAAAGAAAAAAGTCTTACTGCAAAAATGCAGAAGATCTTTAGTATAAAGTCTTATCGACTTATTCGGATCAGGTTAGCTTAAGACATTACTGTCCTTCCACACCCTGCCGAACAACCCGTCTCGCTCTTGCGAGCCAGACGAGGTTCGCCTTGCGGCGACCTGGTATTCTTCCAGGAGTCTAAAATGAACCCTAATCTTAGGAGGGGCTTCCCACTTAGATGCTTTCAGCGGTTATCCCTTGGGAATATAGCTACCCGGCTTTGCGGCTGACGCCACAACCGGCACACCAGAGATTCCCCCATGCTGGTCCTCTCGTACTGAGCACAGCTTCCTTCAAGGTTCTACGATTCCACCGGATAGAGTCCGAACTGTCTCACGACGTTCTGAACCCAGCTCACGTACCACTTTAATGGGCGAACAGACCAACCCTTGGCACCTTCTCCAGCGCCAGGATGTGGTGAGCCGACATCGAGGTAGCGATCCGCGCCGTCGCTATGGACGCTCGGGCGCGACTACTCTGTTATCCCCGGGGTAGCTTTTATCCGTTAAGCTCCAACCCTTCCATGCAGGATTGGAGGATCACTAAGACCTACTTTCGTACCTGCTTGAGCCGTCACTCTCGCAGTCAAGCTGGCTTTTGCCTTTATACATTACGCACGATGTCCATCCGTGCTAAGCCAACCTTTGTACCCTTGCGTTACTCTTTGGCAAGGTACCGCCCCAGTAAAACTGCCCACCTAACACTTTCCCTTCCCGAGTATTCATCGGGATTAGGTAAGACTTGCCACGCTCTAAAGGGAGGTGTTTCAGTGTCGCTCGCGCATAGCTCGCAAATGTCAAATTACAAAAAAGCAAATGATAAATTAGTTTCATTTAGCATTCATCTTTTTAGCATTTAGCATTTCCGTGCTACACACGGGCTCCCTCCTACTCTAAACAATTAGATCGCACAAACCAATGTTAAGCTACAGTAAAGCTCCACGGGGTCTTTTTGTCCTGGTGGAATTAGGCCGCGTCTTCACAGCCAACGCAATTTCGCCGAGTAGAGGCTTGAGACAGTTGCTAACTCGTTACGCCTTTCGTGCAGGTCGGAACTTACCCGACGAGGGACTTCGCTACCGTAGAACAGTTCAATATGTTATCCCGATCGAATCCGGGACTACGATTTTACGTAGACTGCATATTGCTATGCAGATCGGACTATATCATCCACGTTCATGTAAACTGAACGTAGCCTAGCGTGTAGTCTCTGAGGATTCCTTCAAAAATTACTAATTGACTTAATTGCTCTAATTTCTAACAAATTATTTAATGACCAATTTCAAATGACTAAAACAAAACTTAGTTGGGTCATTCTTAAATTGGGGTTTGATTAGGTTAATTAGAAATTAGTAATTAGAAATTACTTGGAGGCCTTTCCTGCTGATTGTCCGCACTGATCGCATTGTTACCATTTTAAATGGTAGCGTCAGATACTTCAACTGTTCGTTATTTCCATTCTACTTGAAAATCACTACAGTACGGATATTCCAGCATATAGCTAGGTTTTAGAACTACGACTATTTCATAGTTACTGCTGCCGTTTACCGGAGCTTGACATTGCTGCGCTTCGCGCAAAAAAGCCAAATTATAAAAAACAAAATGATAAATTAAATTCATTTAGCATTTGCCTTTTGGTCATTTAACATTCTTTGTGCGAAGCACAACGCCGCTTAACTTACCGGCACTGGGCAGGCGTCAGCCCGTATACTTTGCCTTTCAGCTTTGCACGGACCTGTGTTTTTGATAAACAGTCGGTTAGCAAACATTTGCTGCGCCCCGCACCAATTTAGCAGCTGATTCTCCAAAATATGAATCCTACTTATATAAAACTTAAGTAATATTATTCAAGTTAAATATAAAATAAGACTCAAATTCGAATCAGTAATATTTTCTGCTAAATTGGTGCGGGGAGGATATCTTCCGAAGTTACATCCAGCTTTTTTGCCGAGTTCCTTAAACCTCTTTCTCTCGCTCGCCTTACTATTCTCTAGCTGCCCACCTGTGTTGGTTTGCGGTACGACTTGATTTAGATCTCGCTGCGAACCTTTTCTTGTAGACAGAATGGGATAAAATTGCCCCAATCTCTTAGGGCTCTGCATTGCTGCTTGATTAATCGTTTCAGCGGATTTTCCAACTGACCCTATCTAACAGCTTACACCCCGATATCACATCGGGACTTTAATCATCCTATCCAGTCAATCCCCAGCTCCACGTTCAGTACTTGCGCATGAACGTGGTGGGCGATCTAAAACAAATAGTGGAATTTTAACCACTCATCCATCGACTACCCCCGCACCAAAATGGCATCTTATTTTCCAAAATATGAATCTTACTCTTAATAATCACTAAACTATATTCTTCAAATAAATTATTAAGGTTAATCTGATCCAATTAAGGTAATATTTTATGCCACTTAGGTGCGGGGCTCATCTTAGGTATCGACTAACCCGTCGTGGACGAACCTAGCGACGGAAACCTTGGGCTTACGGCGTCCCAGATTCTCACTGGGATTGTACGCTACTCATACCGGCATTCTCACTTCCGTACCTTCCACTCCGCCTCACGGCGAAGCTTCACTGGATACGGAACGCTCCCCTACCACACCCGCTCGCAGAGCGGGAATGACCAATTTCCAATGGCAAATAACCAATGTATTATTAGAAGCCATATTTAAACTTACTGCTTCTTTTACATTTAGCATTTATCATTTAGCATTTATCATTCCTGTTCTACGAACAGGTATCTCTAGCTTCGGCACGCAACTTATCCTCGATAAATTTTAGGCGCCTGCTTCCATCGACCAGTGAGCTGTTACGCTATCTTTAAAGGGTGGCTGCTTCTAAGCCAACCTCCTGGCTGTTTACGGAAACCGACTTCCTTTCAAACTTAGCTGCGATTTAGAGGCCTTAGCCGAGAGTCTGGGTTGTTTCCCTTTGGACGCATCAGCTTAGCCCGATGCGACTGTCTAGTACGTTGTTATATATTGTTATTCGGAGTTTGGTTGAATGAAATTGCTTGCGCTCTCTCATCCATCCAGTATCTCTACCATCAATATACTTTTCGTACCACGGTCCCTATAGACCTTTCGGGGAGAACCAGCTATCTCCAGGCTCGGTTGGCATATTACCACTATCCACAAGTCATCCCACGTTATTGCAACAACGACGGGTTCGGGCCTCCTTCCAATCTTCATCGGAATTCACCCTGCTCATGGCTAGATCGCCTGGTTTCGGGTCGGCCATCAGATACTCGTTACCAAAAGGTAACACGCGCTATTCGCACTCGGTTTCCCTTCACCTCCACCCGTTTAAGGGTTTAGATAGTTATCTAACGGCCACTCGCCGGCTCATTCTTCAATAGGCACGATATCACCCCGCACCAAGTTGGCAGAAAATATTTCATTGATTTGAATGTTAACATTAACTAAACTTTAAGTTTATTGAAAGTTTAAACAATAAATAAACTCATGTCTCATATTTTGAAAATCAGCTGCCAATTTGGTGCGGGGCTCTATCGGTTTGTCCGCAAACAGTTTCAGGTTCTATTTCACTGGGCGTCTCGCCCTTCTTTTCGCCTTTCCCTCACGGTACTTGTTCACTATCGGTATCTACCTATATTTAGCCTTGGAGGATGGTTCCCCCAGCTTCCCACGGTGTAGATGCACCGTGGTACTTGGGATATTCCTAAGATTCTTTATAAATTTTGTATACAAGACTTTCACTTTCTATGGTGTACCATTCCAGATACTTCTACTATTCATAAAGAACCCATATTGGAATCCCGCAACCCTGCGCCCATATTCTTGCGAATATGGGGCAGTTTAGGCTATTCCGCTTTCGCTCGCCGCTACTGACGGAATCTCTCGTTTGATTTATTTTCCTCACCCTACTTAGATGTTTCAGTTCGGGCGGTCTCCCCCGCTACGGTTATACCCCGACAAGTCGGGATTTTTACCATAGGGTAACCAAATATAATTATGGTTGGGTTTCCCCATTCGGACACCGTCGGATCAATGGATCGTGGCTCCTCCCCGGCGATTATCGCAACCATGTGCGTCCTTCTTCGGTAGGTAAATCCTAGGCATTCACTGTCTGCGTTAGTAAAGACTTCAATTACGTTCCTGTACGACCCCGCAATAAAGCGAGATATTACAGGAAACGGCCTTTCTCCTCAATTTTTAAGGAGCAAATTTACTGCTTTTTTAGTATCTGGTAAATGGTGGCTGATACCTAGAATCTAGAAGTTGTCGGTTCGCTACATAAGATTATCCAGTAGCCAACCGACAAATCCTAAATCCCAGTCACTCTCCGAGCCGGAGGTTCTCCGAGCCGGAGGCCAACCACCACGTACCAAGTACTAAATCAAGTAGAGCTTAATAGTAAAAAAGTTGAAGAGTTTAAGTTAATCATTCTCTTATACTCTCCTGCTCTCTTGCTCTTTCACTCTGATTTGGGTGGACCCAAAGGGATTTGAACCCTTAACCTCCTGAATGCAAATCAGGCGCGCTAGCCGTTGCGCCATGGGCCCTTCCCTTTGCCACAAATTAAAGGTAACCCTCCCGCTTTTACTTCTCACCTTTAGGTATTATTCATATACGGCTCGAAATGCAAACTTAGGAGGATGGTATCTTATTATAATTTTTAAGGAACACCAAAAAACCCGCTTTAGGCGGGTCACTTAATAGAAGCGTATTTCCCCTAACTTAACCACCGGTTATCGGACCGTGTTTTTTGGAAATTATTTTTATGCTTCTCATTAAGAAATTACATCGAGTTGGACTCGACCTGCCTAAATTCATACCTTTATTTCAAGGTAAGATGTATTATATAGGATGGGTCAACCCCCGTCAACCGTAAATATGTGGGCGATCAAGGAACTGTCCTCCTAATCTTAGCACTCACCTTTCTAATTCTATTCGAATACGGCTCGTGCTGCGATTTTAGTAGGATCAGCCTTTGCTGGTGGGCGCGCTTGGGATCGAACCAAGGACCTCCTTCTTATCAGGAAGGCGCTCTACCACTGAGCCACGCGCCCGATTTTCAAATCAAGCCTAATTTTACCACAAAAGCCCCCAAAAACAATTGAGTATAAGACGTGACTTAACCTAGCAGGACATTTGCAATAACTTCATATGGTGTTTTCAGGTTTATTCCCAAGTGTGGCCTTTCATAGTTATACTCATGAAGCCATTTGGAAAACCATTCTTTTAATTCATCGTAGTTTTG
>Ga0209431_10000062_pt1 | contig 74068 bp, 64 predicted proteins | sample RifCSP13_3_FD_184021 | JGI IMG/M metagenome (GOLD analysis project Ga0209431, IMG submission 184021) | Soil microbial communities from Rifle, Colorado - Rifle CSP2_sed 13_3 (SPAdes) (version 2) | ecosystem: Environmental > Terrestrial > Deep subsurface > Rock core/Sediment | place: Rifle... | reverse complement strand
GCATAACACTTGCGCCCATCAAGTGAAAAAGGAATCGTTTTATGAAGGTGCTTTTAGCCATCGACGGTTCACCATGCAGTTTGGCGGCGGTTAAGGAAGTAGGTTCCAGACACTGGCCGGAAGGGACTGTTGTTAGATTGTTCGCGGCAGTCACTACGTGGTTTCCGAGTATTCCAGATCCTCTGTTGATCGGGGCTGCCATGTACCGTGATTTGATCGAAACCGAGCGGATACGCCTGGATAAACTGGTTGAGAGTACCGCGGCAGAATTGCGGAAGAGCGCAGCCGGCAAGATCCTTCGAATTGAGACCACGGTCGTTGACGGTTCACCGAAAGAAGGCATCGTGGAGGAAGCCGAAAAATGGGCGGCTGATTTGATCTTGATCGGCTCGCATGGTTACGGGAATGTGAAGAGATTCATGCTCGGATCGGTCTCGCAGGCCGTTGCGACACACGCCCCTTGCTCGGTTGAGATTGTGCGTGCGTCTCAACGTGCGCAAGAGCAGGTAGATTAAGCAGCGTTGTCAGGGAGCATCGCGATCACTCGCCGTCCTTTCACACTCAGGGTGTCGGCGGCCAAGCATCCAGGTAATTTACTACCCGCCAGAGTACAGTGGAACGTTGAGCGGAACAGCCCCATGAAATTCTATGGGCAATGAAGCAGGTTAGGAGGAAAGGGGGCTCTAAACAGGTTAGCGGGCAGCAAGCTCGGACAGTGAGGAGAGATGAAAAGCCAGAAAATTATGCTTTTGTTGGTGGCAGGATTGTTTGTAACTCTCGGCGTCACCTATTCACAGAATCGCAGACGCCAGGGAAACGGGATGCCGCGCTATGACGCGGCCACAGAAGTGACCATGTGGGGAACGGTTGAAGGGATTGAAAGCCAGATTGGGAAGATGGGGTGGAATGGCACGCATTTGATCGTCAAGTTTGAGGCCGACACACTGACTGTGCATCTTGGCCCTTCGAATTACCTTCTCCAAAAACGGTTTTCGTTTGCAAAAGGCGACTGGATCAAGGTCACTGGTTCGAAAATAGAGTTCGAAGGCGCCAACGTCCTTGTGGCTCGCGAAATCAGAAAAGCGGAAAAAGTGTTGACCTTGCGCAACCGGCATGGAATCCCGGTGTGGTCCAGAAATAGGTGGCGCTCCTAGCTGGTGAAATTGGTTCTGACTGAGCGGAAGGCGTCGAGGTAACAAGTCCTTTCTTGAGGCGCTTGGCGGCACCAACCCCAGAATGAGGTTTCACGGATGCTCAAGAGGAGCGCAGTGCTGCCAAATCGGAAGCCAGCCGATCAAGTGCTTGTTCCAGCCACGCCATTGCTTCATTTGGCGAACCGACATTATTGAAACGCTCAAACACCTGCGTTGGTCCCATTGAGACGAGGATTGAGCTGAAGGGAAGGGGATTGCGCGCCGCATCCCACTTCCGTGACTCTTCTATCGCGGGATATGAATCGGCTGACAGTGCCAGCAGAGGGACTGACGCAGCAGAAGCCAATGCCAGCGCGCCAACTTTTACCACTCGCGCGGGACCGCCGCCGTCGGCAGTAACGAAGACCGAAGCTCCATTTGCGAGTACATCCGACAGCTCAACCAGTGCCTCCCAACCGCCTTCATCACCACCTCCGCGCACGGTCTGAAAACCCAGCATGCGACAAAGTAAGGCCAGGCTATCACCACGCGGATCTGTAGAGATCATGATGTAGGATGGCGACGCGGGCTTACGTATTGCAAAGGCCACCAATAGCGATGGCGCGTCCCTATGCCAGAGGGCTATCACTCCAGGGGCTGGAACATCAGGCCAAACCCGTTCACCAATCGGATAAAGTCGGCTGGTAAGCACGACCAGGCGTATGTAAATAAATAAAGTCACGGCCAGGAGGGCTGCACCAACCCAGTGAATCGGCGGTGCGTACCTGCGAACCAAAGCGATTAAAGAATCAATGGTTCGCGTGAGGAGATTCCTGGTGCCAACTCTAGTACTTAATCCGTTGCACCTTTCATCTCTTATCATCAAACACTGGATGTCGAGAAAATATTCCGCTGCCGGCTTGGTGACGGTTTTAAGTTTTTCCCTACTGATGTGATAATCGGCTCGCATGCCGGAGATCCTTAGATCCACTCAAAACAGACGCATTGGTCTGGCCCTTAGTGGCGGTGCCGTACGCGGACTCGCCCATATTGGAGTTATCAAGGCGCTGCACGAATGGGGCATCCAGCCGGTTGCCATCGCCGGAACCAGCGTTGGCAGTATCATTGGTGCGGCGCTTGCCGCGGGCATGCAGTGGCACGAGATGGCGGCTATGGCGAAGTCCGTTTTCTGGCCACAACTCCTGCACGGCAAAACTCTCGAACAGTTTGCTGCAAAACACTTGCCAACCACATTCGAAAGACTACGGACTCCTTTTGCCGCTGTCGCAACCGTTGTTCCGGGCAACAGGCCCGTTGCCTTAAACACCGGTTCTCTTTCATCGGCAATCAGCGCGAGCTGCGCATTGCGACTTTTGCGTCGGCCCGTAAAGCGCGATGGGCTGGATTTGAAAGATGGCGGCTTTTCATGTGTCCTGCCAAGTGGGGTCTGCCGCGAATTGGGCGCTGATCTTGTGATCGGCTCCGACGTCTGGGAGTGGAGTTCACTGATGCGCTCCTTAGGCTGCTCTCCAACTGATCGACGCTGGACCGCCCGAGCTTACGCCTCTCATTATCGACTCGCGGTAGCCCAGACCGACATTCACATACACCCAGAGATTCCGGCCGCAGGTTATTTGCCCGGAGTGGCTGCAGTGGATCGCATGATTCAGGTTGGCGAGCGCACGGCATATCGCACACTAGAGACGCTCTTGAACGCCAAGGCTGCCTAACCAGCCATCCAAGAGTTAACACGCGTCTAATCGGCGTTGAGGGTAATACGATGATCACCGCACTAAGTGAGGAAGCAGCGCGAGAGTTACTAAAATCCGCGCGACTGGCGAGACTCGGCTGTATTGTGGATGGTGAGCCCTACATTACGCCGATCAACTACAAGTATGAACACGACTTCATTTATGGACACTCGCTTCATGGAAAAAAGGTAGAAGGACTGCGGAAGAACCCGCGCGCTTGCGTTCAGGTTGACGAGATAAAAAGCGATCTGTTCTGGCGCAGCGTGATGGCGTTTGGTAAATACGAAGAGATTACGGAGCCAACACAACGCGAGACGGTTTTACGAAGTCTACTTCGGGAGTTCCCGATGTTGACGCCAGTCGAGTCGGCACTGGCTGAGGATGGTATTCCTCCAGAGATCATAATCTTCCGCATTCGGATTGATCGGATCACGGGAGTATCCGAGGGCGTGGCATCCGACGAGTTTTTGCTGATTGAGGATAGCACGGGCTCCTTTACCAAAAGTTGATGGGAGCTGACTCCAGAATGAAATCAGCCGCGGACTAACGCGGATGAAAGGTCTAAATCCGTTTCATCCGCGTGAATCGGCGGCCTTTTAGCTTTTTGCGATCTGGACGGCTGTTACCTTGTATTCGGGCGTCTTCACGTACCGATCGCGACGAGGACCGGTAACACGATTCAAGAAAACGTCTAACGTATGAAACGTGGCAAATACCTGACCGGACTCTACGTCCGGAGTGATTCTTATGGGCAGAGTGGCTTCGCCATAACGACTGCGAATTCGCGCAGAGTCCCCGTCCTTTAATTTGAGGTGGGCCGCATCATCGGGCGAGATGTCGAGCAGATCCTTGGGGCGAAGCTCCTTATCGAGAGTCCGCATGGTCATAGTTCCGGCGTTGAATTGGTACAGAGTTCTTCCCGTTACTAAAAGAAAGGGAAACTCCTGATTAACAGTTTCGCCGGTTGGCACATACGGCACGCGACGCAGTGCCGCTCTTGTTCCGATCGGGAAACTTTCACTGTGCAGAACTTCGGTGCCGGGTTGATCTTCGGCCAAACAAGGCCATTGCACACCCCGATGGTCCAATCGTTTATAGCTTATTCCTTTGCCTTGAGGCCACACACTGCGGATTTCGTTCCAGATCTCCTCAACGGAGGCATAATCGAAGTAGTCACCTTTGCCCATGGCCCTCGCTACTGAGCAGATGATTTCCCAATCAGGTCTTGCTTGCCCCACAGGCTCGATTGCTTTTCGGATGCGCTGAATGCGACGTTCTGCATTCATAAATGTTCCGTCCCTTTCAAAAGAAGAAGCGGCAGGCAGAAAAACTGAACCAAATTCACGCGCTGTCTCATTGAGAAAGAGGTCCTGGACAACTACTAGATCGAGAGAGCGAAGTGCATTTGCTGTCTCAATTGCATTCGAGTTGGTGAAGGCAACATCGTAACCAATGGTCCAAAGTGCTTTTAGCTTGCCTTCTGCTGCAGCGTCCATCATCTCGAGCAGATTCAGTCCCGAGGTTGTCGGAATTGGCGTCCGCCAAACGCTTTCGAACAATTCTCTGGCATCTCGCAGAGAAACACTGCCCGTCAGTATCCCGGGATCGCACCCCATATGTGCAGCGCCCTGAACATTGTTCTGACCGCGTAGCGGGTTAATACCAGTGCCGGGCCGGCCGATGTTTCCGGTTAGCAGCGCCAGGTTCACAAGACACATCACCCCTTCCGTACCTTGCGTGTGCTCCGTCACGCCCAGCCCATGGAAACAGATAGCGGGTTTGACTTGTGCGTATAGACGCGCAGCTTCACGAATCAGGTCAGCGCTTACCCCGCAAACCTCTGCAGCCCGTTCGGGAGAAAACTCCTTGACGAAATCCGAGAACTCGTTCAGCTCGACCACGCGCTCACTGACAAAGTCCACATCAAGCAGCTGTTCCTTGAGAATGGTATGGGCAAGTGAATTGAGAAGCAGGATATTCGTACCGGGCCGCGGCTGTAAGTGGATGGTCGCGTAAGATGCGAGCTCAATCCTGCGTGGGTCGATAACGATCAGCTTTGCACCATTGCGGGCGGCCTGCTTAATTCGGGCTCCGATGATTGGGTGGTTCTCGGTTGGGTTGGCGCCACAAACCAGGATGGTTTGCGCCTGTTCGATGTCGTTGTAGGAGTTCGTAGCAGCGCCGGTCCCCAGCATTAATTTCATTGCGGCAGCGGTTGGTGTATGGCAGACGCGTGCACAACAGTCTACGTTATTCGTGCCGAGTACTACGCGTGCGAATTTCTGAGTAAGATAATTCTCCTCGTTTGTGCTCCTGGCTGACCCGAGGATGGCTGTGCTCTCCGGTCCAAAGCGAGTTAGCACCTGCTCCAGTTGGCTTGCAGTGAACGCGATCGCCTCTTTCCAAGAGACTGGATGCCAGGCGCCATTCTCGCGAATCATCGGATTGGTAGCTCGATCCGGAGCGGAGACAAAATCGAATGCGTAGCGACCTTTCACACACAAATGACCCTTACTTACCGGAGAGTTTAGAACAGGTCTGATAGCAACAATCTGCTCGTCTTTTGTTCCTACACTCATCTCGCAGCCGGTGCCGCAGTAGGGACAGGTTGTTCGTGTCCAGTCGTTTGCGCGGCCTAGTTGAAGAGTTGATTTGTCTTCCAGAGCTGTTGTTGGGCAGGTATCGACGCAGGCACCACAACTGACGCAGGAGCTTTCTCGCAATGTCGTGCCTGAGTCAGGGATTATTCGGGTTTCTTCACCCTTATTGACGACTTGCCAGACAAACTGCCCCTGCACGTCCTCGCAGATGCGCACGCAACGGAGGCAGAGGATGCAATGTGACATGTCAACATGGATATACGGGTGAGAATCATCAAGAAGTTGAGGATCTCGAGTGCCGTTGAAATCCCGTTTACTCAATCCGTACTTCCGCGCGTAACGGTAAAAAGTCTTTCCAGAGGTTGGCAGGCAATCGTCCGGATGGTCCTGGGCCAGCATTCGCAGTAACATCCGGCGCTCTTTGTCGAGCGTGGGTGTATCTGTTGAAATGACCATTCCCTGGGATAGTTGAGTGTTGCAGGCCGTTACTGGACGTGGCAGTCCGTCGAGTTGCACCATGCAAATGCGACAATTCCCGATTGGCTCAAGACGTTCGTCGTGACAAAGCGTAGGAATGTCGAGGCCAATAGCGCGGCAACCCTCAAGAATCGAAGTACCCTCTACAAAATCGTATTCGAAGCTGTTGATTCTTACTCGGATCACTGGGGTTCATAAATAACTTGAGAAATCAGGTCTTCGACACAATCATCCCTCATACACAAGATCGTCGTATTCTGCCTTGCAGATCTCGCAGCGGAATGGATTGTCTAGTCCGGATTTTATCGCTTCGCTGACGAACTGATAGGTTTCTTCATCCACTTCGACGTTTCGGGCACACATGCCGCATCGGACTTCATGTTCCGCCAGCTCTGGTTTTACCTGGCCAGGGGCCGGAAAGGTTGGTTCAGCAGGATTGACATCACTTCTCACACTCATAATCTCCTCCTTAGGCCGGTTCCGCTCACCGACAGTCACTGAAGCTGAGGCGGAGCCACCGACAGCGGGATCTGATCTGCAAGGAGTATGCCGGGCGTATTCTGTGGAGCTTGGACAACGCGAATCTGACTTTGAGGAAAATTCCTCGGCCCAATGAGGAAAAGCGGCCAGTTTCCACCCAAGACATCCTCGTTATCTTGGGCTTTTAGCGGGCATGTCAGTTGCTCAAAAAGGTAAAGAAAGAGTGAACTTGTCCACGATCGTAAGCGAGGCACGTGCGCAAGCGAGCTTTTGAAGACGGCAAGCAAATGTTGAGCTTGTAAACCTGCCGAAAGCTTGCATTGTGCTTGCGCGCAAATGTGTTTGTTTGTGCGAGAGATTCATTGGTACGAAATGGCTCCAATAGAATTTCTTGCCTTGGAGGTAGAGATGTACAGGAAAGCTTTTCCCTTTGTGGCGATGCTTGGGTTGTTACTTACGCTGATGGCGGTCCAGTCAATTGCGCAAACAAAAGAACTCGTAGCAGACATACCTTTTGATTTTACAGTGTGTCGCGAGCAGTTCTCAGCCGGGAAATACCACATTCGACCCTTGAGCAATGCGAATCCCAACGTTGTCCTGGTCCAAAGTGAGAACAAGCGCTCGTCTGAAATAGTGTGTGCGCACGATGTGCAGAGCCGCAAAGCAGTGACAACAGGGAAACTGATCTTCCACCGATACGGAACTCAATACTTCCTTTCGGAAATGTGGATGGTTGGAGAGAAGATTGGGACCCAGGTAGTGAAATCTGAGAAGGAAGAGGCGCTACAAAAAGAGGTTCGTGGCGTGAAGCGCGAGAAGATCACCATTAAGGTCACGGAGGTTAAACCGTAACAAGGTCGATTGCCAATTAGCGGTTACGGATGACGGGTAGATCAGCGATTAGTCGTGGGGCTTTGTGGGTCTGGCGCTTTAACCAACGGCAAACTTCGGTTCAGGCGTAAACCCGGCTCGATCTCTGCTTCCGCTGATAATTAAGCCGATGAGGAAAACTTCCAGAAGTCTACCCGCACCCCGGATTAGTGCTTTTCGCCGTGTAACAGTCTTTCCATCCAGTTGCGTTTGCGAGGTGCGGCTTGAGTTTCAATAGGTTGGGATCCGTTATGGTTTGGTGTTGCGCGGTGACCTGTCATCTTGGCGATGTGGATTCGATAGAAAACGGGTTCCAGCGAATGTGGCTGATCTCTGTGTTGTTGCGACAGATAGGCAGGTTCCCACCACATAGCCCGGCACTGCAGGAGTTTATGCGCCGTAACTCGAGCACTCTGATGCTCCGGCGTATCACTTAATTCCTCGAACCTACCGAAAACGATAATACTACTCCACCGAAACTCACCCAGTAACTCGTCCGTTTCAAAACATACAAGGGGATTGGCTCGCATCCATTCAATCTTTTGTCCCAATGTTGTAAAACCGTATAGGCATGTTCCATCAAATGCAAAACTCACAGGAACAACATAGGGCTGGTTGTCACGGGCACATGCCAATCTCCCGACATGCGTGCGTTCCAACAGTTGGCGACATTCCGCCTCTGACATCTCGTGGATAAACATTCTCCAAACTCCTGTGAACTGGAACCCTGCAACCGGTTTTACTGATTTTTCTCGCAATATTCGTTCCGGCAATCGGTGGTTCATACATAGGGCAATTTGAGGATCAGTTTGGGCCTCTTTGTGGAAACTTACGCAGAAAATTGTGTGAAAGCGCCCGTTTGAATTCAAGACGCAAGTCTCGCAATCGAAACGCCGTTAAACAGTCGATAATCCTAATCTTTTTGAGTCTAACTGAGGCCCTTGAACCTATCCCGTGGGCACGACCGTTGCCTGCTTTTTTATTGGAGCATCTGCTAAGAGAAACGGAACGAACAGCTTGCCCTGGGGAGCATTTCTGAGCGGGCAGTTGAGGTTCCCAAAGAACATTTCCACGGTGTCCGACTATGAAGAGCAAGAAGAAGTTCACAAACACGACATTTACGAAGCGCGTCGATCACGAGGCTGGTCGTCATCGTCCGCCGCGCGGGCGAAGTGAGCCTGCGATTTGCGCGAGTTGTGGGGCGTTCTATGCAAAGCGGCGGTGGACCATTGGCAGCGAGAGTTCAGATAACGAAAAACCGAAACATTGGCAACCCGCGGAGATGACAACCTGTCCGGCTTGCCTGCAGAAGAGCAGTGGTGAGCCACGAGGTTTTGTCTTCCTCAATGGTGAGTACTTTGTAGCGCACGAGGACGAGATCAGGCGCCTGTTGGTCAACGAGGCTGCGAGAGCTGCCGAGGACAATCCACTTGCACGGATTCTGCAATGGAAGCTCGGCGACGGTCATAAGCTGACGGTCAGCACTACAACAGAACATTTAGCGCAACGTCTCGGCCGCGCCTTAAAGAAGGCGTGTGGCGGAAGCGTTAAATATGACTTTTCGCACGAGAACAAACTAGCTCGAGTGACATGGGAGAGAGAATAACCAAATGAACGAGAAGAAGTGTGCGCATACGCCGTGCAGTTGCAAAGCCCTTGAAGGTAGCGATTTCTGTAGCGAAGAATGTGAGAAAGCTGGCTCTGAGACGGATTGCGGTTGCGGACACCCAGAGTGTCACGCGCAAGCATAGAGCTTCTTTGTAGCCAGGATAGGAGAAGGCAGATGATATTCGCAGACAGAAGTGAGGCTGGTCGGTTATTGGCTCAAAAACTATTAGTTTATGCCAATCGTTCGGACGTGATCGTTCTGGCTCTTCCACGCGGTGGTGTCCCTGTTGCCTACGAAGTCGCAGAGACTCTGGACGCCACGCTTGACGTCTTTATGGTCCGCAAGCTCGGGGTTCCCTTTCAGCCGGAACTGGCGATGGGTGCGATAGCGAGCGGGGGTGTTCGGGTGTTGAATGAGAATGTCGTTCGTTCTCTTGGCATTTCAGAAGGGGTGATAAACCACGTTGCCGCCCGCGAGCAGCGCGAGCTCGAGCGACGTGAGCAACTCTATCGCGGCAACAAGGGCCCCCTCGATCTGCGAGGCCTAACCGTCATCATAGTGGACGATGGGTTGGCGACTGGCTCAACGATGCGTGCTGCAGTCAGTGCGCTTAAACATCTTCAGCCCGCAAAGGTCATTGTAGCTGCTCCGGTCGCTGCTCAAGAAACCTGCGAGTATTTTGAAGAAGGGATTGATTCCATGTGTGTGTGCGTCATGACCCCGGAACCATTTGACGGAGTCGGTAGATGGTACCGAGATTTCTCACAAACAGGTGACGAAGAGGTTTGCGATCTGCTGCAGCGCTCTTGGGAAAGGTCAGCGCACGACTTGGCACATGTTTAAATTGGCCAGTGAGGTCAAGACCATGTTTGAACAAGAAGCTTTACTGCTCACCGAAGTTGTCCATGAATTTGCGCATCCGCTAAAAGGCGAAATTGAAGATTACGATCCTCTGATGAAACTAATTGGCGATGCTCGCTTGGTGTTGATCGGTGAGGCATCGCACGGCACGCACGAGTTCTATCGCGAGCGTGCACAAATCACAAAACGCCTAATCAAAGAAAAAGGCTTCAGCGCCGTTGCCGTTGAAGCGGATTGGCCGGATGCTTATCGCGTCAATCGCTACGTCCGCGGTGAAGGCAGAGATATTGAAGCCGTGGATGCCCTCGCGGGTTTCAAGAGATTTCCCGCTTGGATGTGGCGTAATGCCGACGTACTGGATTTTGTTGGCTGGTTGCGCACTCATAACGACAACCTTCGTCCCGGCGGGCGCAAGGCTGGATTTTATGGCCTGGACCTCTACAGCCTCCACGCCTCTATTGAAGCAGTCCTAAATTACCTGGAGCAGGTTGATCCCGAAGCCGCTCAACGCGCGCGCAGTCGGTATGCCTGTTTCGATCACTTCGGCAAAGACGAGCAGGCATATGGATATGCAACTAGCATCGGCATCGCCGATTCCTGCGAAGACGAGGTAGTCAATCAATTGATTGAACTGCACCGTGGCGCTGCCGAGTACGCTCGGCGCGATGGTCGGGTTGCACCTGATGACTATTTCTATGCCGCACAGAATGCGCGTCTGGTCGTGAACGCGGAGAAATACTATCGCTCGATGTTTCGTGGCCGAATCTCTTCGTGGAACCTGCGTGATGCACACATGGCCGACACGCTTGAGTCATTACTCATATTTCTCAATACCTTCAGCCCCGCCAAGATCGTCGTCTGGGAGCACAATTCTCATTTGGGCGATGCTCGAGCAACTCAGATGGGAGGAGCCGGTGAGTGGAACGTCGGCCAACTTGTGAGGGAGCGACACGGCCGCAATGCGCTGCTCGTAGGTCTGACAACTGACCATGGCACAGTGACAGCTGCGTCGAACTGGGATGCTCCTGCTGAAAGAATGCGCGTCCGACAGGCTCTACCAGAAAGCTTCGAGGCGACGTTCCACAGGGTAAACATCCCCCGTTTTCTGCTCACTCTTCGGGGTTCGAATGGTGTTGCCACCGCGCTGCGCCAACCTTTGCTGGAGCGAGCCATCGGTGTCATTTATCGCCCGGAGACTGAACGGGCAAGTCATTACTTTCGCGCGCGTTTGTCCGACCAGTTCGATGCTGTGCTTCATTTTGACGAAACCCGCGCCGTGGAGCCGTTGGAACGCACCGTCGAGTGGGAAACAAGCGAAGTTCCTGAAACATTTCCCACAGGTATTTGAAAGAAGGTATGCGATGAAAACAAAAGAGATTCCAAAAAAAGAATGGCCGGCATTCTTCGATAGTTTCAGTCGTCAGCATCAAGGCTGGCTGGTAGACCTGGAGATCTTCGGGCCAGAGATTGGCGCCCAGGTAGAAGAACATTTGTTAGCTCTTGAGGGTATTACGGACGAATGGGACGAAACCGGGGACAATACAGTCATCATCATGACGGGAGTTAAGCCCGATGATCACATCACTCATTCAGTAGCTCGGGCCGAGGAAGTTAGTGTCGAGCAGACCGATGCGGGCGCCGACGCGGCATTGGCGATCAGGGGTGCAGATGGAACAACAGCGCTTCTTCGCTTTCGCTCTGCGGTTTTGCCTGAGATGGTTGATGCTATCGGCCCCTGAAAAATCGCGACAAGTCTGGCTCGTGCTGAATGGCGGATGGCGGTGCCCAGCTTTCTCGAAATTGGTCCTGGGTCTTTCTTTGATTGTTTGGGGTGGGCAATCCGCCTTAGCCCATTCACCAGCAAGGTTACTCCGGCAAGAGCCGGGTGCAGAAGAGCGGCGCGAAGCCGAGCAGCGCCTTTGGGATCTTGGTTACTGGGCTGGCCCTGTAGACGGTAAGTTTGATGCAAACTCGCGTCACGCTCTGATTGCTTTTCAGAAAGTCGAAGGACGCAAGCGCACGGGAATCCTCACCCGGGCCGAGCTGAAAGCACTGCAGAGCGCCAGCCCGCCGAGCCCTCGTGAGGAGGGGTATGCCCATTTAGAAGTTGACCTCTCGCGGCAGGTTCTATTTGTCGTGGATGCTGGTGGTGCGGTCACCAGAATTCTACCGGTTTCAACGGGCAACGGACGATCTTACATCGACCACGGCGAGGTTCATCGCGCCACCACGCCCAGAGGAAACTTCAAGGTTTTGCGAAAGATCAATGGATGGCGCAAGAGCAGTCTTGGACTGCTTTATTATCCGAACTACATCGTAGACGGCGTCGCGATCCACGGAAGCGCTTCAGTGCCTGCTTATCCCGCCAGCCATGGCTGTATTCGCATTCCAATGTTTGCCGCAAAAGAGCTTAGCCAGCAGGCGCCGGTGGGCACGGTGGTGGTTCTCTATTAGAGGGCTTGATGTAGAAGTGAGGTATCTGGCAACGAAAGGTCAGTGGGATGCCAGGATTTTCAAGTGTGACAATGGGTGCATTGCTAATGATTGCATCACTTGTCTCTGCACAAACAAGGACATTCACTCGGGATGATCTCGAATTTGCCTTTGAATTTCCATCGCCCGCCTGGCGTGCAGTATCTCGTTTGGATGTTCATGAGCACGTAGATTTCGTTCATGGTGAGGGCGTCGCGGCCAGCTATCTGCATGTACGCAAGAAACTTGTTACTGTGGGGACCGGTGCCGCGGAACTGTTTAGCCAGGATGAAAAATGGGAGCTTCAGAAGCTACCTGGTTATGTGGTTTGCTGTGAAGGGAAAGGTGAAGATTTCGCAGGCACACTCCAAGCGAAGGTCTTTTCCTATGAGTTTACTAGTGCTGGAAGGCCAACTTCCGGACGTCTCTATTATCTTAAGGTCGATAATCGGACCTTTTATGTCCTTCATTTCAGAGTAGGGACTGACAAACTGAGTGACTTGCGCGATGACATGAATCTCATCGCCCGTAGTTTCCACTTAAAGAAGTGATTACTCGACACACGGGTCGGCCTCATACTCACAGGTAGGCTCTAATAGAATGGTTCTTCTTTAATCCAGATCCAGGCATGTTTTCCTTTCGCATCACAACTTACAACATTCACAAGTGTCGTGGGTTAGACCGGCGCGTGCGGCCACAACGCATAATAGACGTTCTTAAGGAAACCAATTCTGATGTAATTGCCCTTCAAGAAGTCGTCGGTATGGACCAGCTTGAGCGCGAGCGCAATCAAGTTCGCTCAATCGCCGAGGAGCTAGGGTTTGATTTTCGTATTGGGGAAAACCGACGTCTCCATGGTGGGGCTTACGGAAACGCTGTGCTCACGCGCCTCCCCATCCTCTCTGAACATAACCACGACGTGACGTGGCGGAAGAGCGAGCCTCGGGGTTGCTTGGAAGTAGTCCTTAATTCGACAGAACAGCTGCATAAGGTACGAATCTTCAACGTTCACTTGGGAACCGGATTCTTCGAACGCCGTTACCAGGCAAGGAGATTGCTTGACGTGCTTGGTGATCATACGTTGGATGGGTCATCACGCTTGGTGCTTGGGGATTTTAATGAGTGGCCAAGAGGGCTCGCATCGCATGTCCTCCAGCATCATTTCCAAACCGCCGAGCCACAGAGGAAGCGAGGACGAGTGCGGAGCTATCCCGGTATCTTGCCGCTAGCCCACGTAGACCATATTTATTACGACCAACCACTTGAGCTCGTTAATGTAACGATGCATCGCAGTCGGCTTGCACTGATTGCTTCAGATCACCTGCCACTCGTCGCAAAGTTTCGGTTTCCAGGACACAGGTGACAGATCAGGTTTTCACTGATGTTGGCGTTGCTGGAAGATGCTCACACCAAAGCGTCGCCGGGGGCTTTGCCTCAAAAGTGCTGAGGGGGTCCCAGAGACGCAATGTTTATAGAACGCACAGCCTTTACCTGAGGCTCTCGGTCCGTTAGGAGCGAAATGGTGAGGACGATATGCCGCCCCGCTGGGGCGGAATGCTGCTACACCGCATTGGCAATAAACATCGTGCGCCAAACGGCGCGACTTTTGAGGGAAAGCCGTCGCAAGTTATCACCCATCACGTCTCCTGTGAATTGCCGGCCCAGTTCTACTTGTCGGCAAGACGAGATCGTCGTTTGCGCGAGGGTCCGGTCTGCTGCGTTGAGTCTCTAAACTGACGTCATCTCTATTCACATACAACTTGAAGCCTCTATAAATCAGCGCAATCGCAAACCAGGTAAAGATCACCACAACTGGGTAGACCAATACGCGCGGAAAGTAGTAGAAGAGAATTGCGAGCACCAACAGGAATGTCCCGCCCACCAGCATTAGGCGAGCTTCAACTGGTTCGAGGACGCGGTGACTCGTGAAGGCCGCGCCAACCGCGTGGCCAAGCCGAAGCGCTCCAGCTGCCGCACGACCGCCGCTTCCAACGCCGCTTGTTTTGTCCCGGCGCCGGCGTCGAGGCTCGCCCGGCGCCCGCACTCTATGTTTAGCGTCAAGTACGATCTCGGTGGCGTTCGGCAAATCCGCGAGATACATCTCCTCCATCTCGCGTCCGAATTCCTCATTTTCAACGACAGCATCCATTTCACAGTTACCGAACCAGCTCGCAATGTTTAGGTTTGTCGAGCCCACCCGGGCCCAGCGTCCGTCCGCAACGGCAGTCTTCGCGTGAATCATCGGTCCGTTCCACTCAAAAATGCGAACTCCAGCTTCCAACAAAGTACGATAACCAGCTCTTGAGAGAGGTCTGACGATTGGGATATCAGTTCCGTTAGGGACTAAGAGGCGGACATCCACCCCATCCAACGCTGCCGACCTCAAGGCCTGTACATAGGAGGTCGTTCCAGCGTAGTAAGCATCGGTCAACCAAAGCCGGGTTCGAGCCAAGGCCGCGACAAGTTGGTCAGAGCGCATCATGCCCGCAGTCGCCGGAAGACTTGCAACGATTCGTAAGCTCATATGCCCCTCTGGTGCCAGGTCATCTCGCTTGATTATTTCTTCCTCTGGGAGCGGTGTGCCTGTCAGCTCCCAGATGTGAGCAAATGCTTGCTCTACGTCAGCAACAGCAGGGCCACGTATCTCAACTCCGGTATCGCGCCAAGGCTCAATATTCTTTTGTGGATCGCCGACCCACATTCGACCTACGCAGAGCCCGGTGACGAAAGCGATTTGACCGTCAACCGTAAGCGTTTTGCGGTGATCGCGACTGAGCCAGCCAAGCGGTGAGTCCCATTGCGGTGGGTTGTAGCAGCGCACCTCCACACCCTCTGCACGTAAGTAATTCCAGAATGATCGGGAGGCCTTCCCCAGGCCTCCCATCCAGTCGTAGAGGAGTCGGACGCGCACGCCCTCGCTGGCTTTGGCAGTTAGCGCACGAGCAAACTTCCAGCCCTCATCATCGTCGTGAATTATGTAGCACTCGAAATGGATATAGCGTTTTGCGGCAGCAATCGATGCGAGCCACGCGGGATAATTTTCAGCAGCGTCCTTAAGAATCCTTACGTGATTGCCTTCGATGAGGGGTGCACCGGCGGCGCGCGAGAAGGCCTGATCAGCTACCGAGCGCACAGATGGCAAGGTGGCATGCTCACGATAGTTCATTTGGGACCGTCGACGAGTCATCTTTTTTGCCCGGCAACTCGTGAGGATGTTTAAATGTGTTCACTATCAGGGCGTGGAGGTAGTCACCACCGCTTCACGATATTGGTTGTAAAGTTTAGTTAGTTGGTCAGCCGAGTAGGGGTCGCTCCGCGCAAGTAAAGTTATGGTGCGGTCTCGCTCTTCCAAAAAAGAACGCAGCTTCGCTTGTTGTGCTTCGTTGAAGATTGAGTTGCTATCGCGCTCGACTTCGATTCGTAGATTCGTAAAGAAGTCGCTCGTCCCCTGTCGTGCAATCTCATAGTTGCCGCTGCGTACCTCGACGATTGCGGTACCTAAAGCGTTTTGTAAGTTGCTGATCCGAAGAGCTGCCTGGGCGGTGTCGCGTTCAGACCGGCGCTGACGCGCCACGAAACAGGTCGGAACGAAGCCCAGTAGGAAGACGAAGACGAGAATTGCGGCATAAACCAGGGGCCTCTTGAAACGCTCGTTACCAGCCAGCGATTTGGGACGCTTTGCAGAGACCCCCTCCTCGCGAGCTTTCGTAGAATCGCTCATGATTTAATCCTCCGGGGTTTTGATTTAATTCGCTTGGGGAGATTTCTTTGGGGGCATCAACGCCTCCAAATGCAGAAGAATCGATACTTCATTACCGATATCGAGCCCACCATTCGGGAGCGTACTCCCATAGGTGATTCCAAAGTCTCTTCGGTTAATCTTCGTGTGCGCTTCGATACCGAAGCGCGTGTTGCCCCTGCCATCGTTTACCGCTCCTGCCATGGTGCAGGGAATTGCCACAGGCCTAGTCGTACTCTTAAGCGTGAGATCGCCGTGCAGGACATAGCTGTTATCAGCCTTCGGCTCTACCCGGGTACTCTTAAAAGTCATTTCAGGGTACTTGGGGGCATCAAAAAAATCTGCCGTCCTTAAGTGCGCGTCGCGAGGCTGCACACCAGTGTCGATGCTTTCGATTTTGGCTGAAAAACTGACCGACGATTTAGTGACATGCATTTCTAGGCATCCCTTGGATCCCCCAATCGTTTTGTAATTCGATCATTCGGTCGTCCTACCGTCGAAATGTTCTTCGTGCGAAAGTGCATCCGTCTTGGTCGGATGAACCGTTCCGTCACGGTGCTCAGGGGGAGAATAAAGTGTGTAGAGCTTCAGCGCTTCGGATTTTGAATCGTTCACAACGTTGTGTCTTGTACCGGCTGGAATGACAACCGCGGTGCCATCGGAAATTCTATGCTCCATGCCATCAAGAATGGCTACCCCATTCCCCGCTTCTACCCGAATGAACTGGTCCAGTGTATGAGTTTCTTCCCCAATGTCCTCCTGAGGGGGCAGGTTCATCAATACGAGTTGCGAGTTTTTTGCGGTGTACAACACACGCCGGAAGTCCTTGTTACTTAGTGTGTCTTGTTCAATGTTAGTTACATAACCCTTCATGGGAGTATCTCCTCTGTCTACTCTTGTCGCTTTCCATGAGACAATAGTTCCTGTTGCAAAGTGGCTTCGGCGCCAACTCAAAACCACTACGATTTGCATCGGTTCAGGATGGGCCAGTGACCCCCGACAACCGATACAACTCGGCGCGAAGGAAAACCTGCCGCTACCCCTAGGGATAGACGTTCGACCTGATATAGGTTCCCGGCAATTGATTTTAAAGCAAGTGTAAGCCCGTTATAGTTTACGAGGTTAACGAAAAATACAGAACTGAGCTCTTTTTTCACCTTGGGTAGGTGTTTGCCGACAGGTAAAAAAGACTCGCACAGTTGCAGATCCGGGCTCCAACTGGCGGGAGTCAAACCCTTTAATTCTGCGGGTTTAGCGACAATCGATTTGCGTCACGTGAAGAAAATACCACCGGCTTGCCCGGTGGTTCGTGATGTTCGTCGCTACCCCCGGGGCGCGTCGTTTGAATTCCTCATACCACCGGCTTGCCCGGTGGTCCCTGATGTTCGTTGCTACTCAGCACCCTCCAAAAACCTCTCCATGTACTTTCGCACCTGTGGAGTGGTCAGATCCCCTAAACTTCCAAGATATGCACTGGGCTGCCACAGTTGGTTCAACCCGGTAGCAACTAGCTGATTGGGAATCGCTCGTTGTGCTGAGCTCATTAGCAGCGCGACAACAGTTGCTGGCGCCACGGCAGGATGTAACCTGAGCGCGACGTGCACGTGATCTGGGATGAAACTAACCTTCTCAATTCTGAATCGCAGGTCAGACTCTTTGCTGCGCCACACTGAAGCCACAGCCTTACTTTCTTCGGTGGTGAACACACCCTGCCGTTTGTAGGTGCTTAGAACAAGATGGAAACGCGCCAGGCTAATCCCATGTTTCGGCATCAAAAGAGTTTCGTCGCTGTGCATTAGCAGGTAGGTTTTGACAAACACAGGCGGCAAGAGTCGGCCTGAGTAACCGTGGTGCAAACCCTGTCTGGATAAGTACTCGTCGACGGCGGTGCTTTTAGCTTTACCTACTGTTGTTGCGAAGTAACCCCGACTGAGCAGCTGAGTTGGGGTCATAAGGGCGAGTTCAGAGGACAGCCACTTACTCACGCGACCTTTTAGTTTGCTTACGCAAACTGAAACTGAGTCGGTTGGTTGCAAGCTTAGTATGGCCATTACCTCCTGCTCATCCGCTGCGCATTCAAGCACGTGAATCTTGTACGGTTGCGCTAAATCACTGAGGATCGTTGCAGTCATCGACGATAAGGCTGTAATGGGTCGGTTGCGGTAGGTGCGCCACCTTGCATACAGGTGGTAGCTGTAGGCAAACCGGAGCTCTTGAGGATCGTAATCTTGTAGGAACATAGCTGGGGTGAGGGTGCAACGGATCATACTAGTTGACTGCTGCGGTGGAAAGGCCCGTCAGCGCGGTTGTTTATTCAGTGTGATGAAAGAGATTCAGCATCAGTGTTCGCTGCGCCGTGTGAGTAGCAACGAGCATCAGGGACCACCGGGCAAGCCGGTGGTATGTCAATGTTGTTCTAGGGCGTCTGAGTAGCGACGAGCATCAGGGACCACCGGGCAAGCCGGTGGTATGTTTAACGCCCTACTGCTATTCTGTCGCACCAAAACTACTTTCAAAGGACTTCCAGATCGCATGAGAATGACAATCCCTCTAATTCTCCTCCTCTGCTGCGTTACATCCACATATGCACAAGGCCGGCAGCAGTTTATTCGTGTCGAAGGCCCGGTCGTTGTCTTGACTCGTGTGCGGGTTATTGATGGGACGGGCGCGGCGGTAAAGGACGACCAAACCATTGTGATAAGTGGTGGAAAAATACAGTCGATCGAACCGAGCTCCGGTGCGAGACCTCCGGCGAATGCCCGGATACTCGATCTCGATGGTTACACGGTTCTACCCGGCCTCGTGGGGATGCATAACCACATGTTTTTTCCAATGGGTGGGTCGCCGCCAATGTATTCCAACATGAGCGACAGCTTTCCCCGGCTATACCTGGCGCTGGGCGTCACGACAATCCGCACTACAGGCAGTATCACCCCTTACCTGGATCTCGAGCTCAAACGACTGATTGATGCCGGTCGAGTGATTGGACCAAAGATGCACGTTACTGCGCCGTACCTGGAAGGTAAAGGAGCCTTCACGCCCGTGATGCATCAGCTTAATGGGCCAGATGATGCGCGCCGTATGGTGAACTACTGGGCCGATGCAGGCGCAACCTCATTCAAGGCCTATATGAATGTTTCGCGCGAAGAGTTAAGGGCCGTGGTGGAAGAGGCGCATAAGCGAGGACTGAAGGTTACTGGTCATCTTTGCTCGGTGGGTTTCCGCGAAGCGGCCGAAATTGGAATCAACAATCTCGAGCATGGACTCTTGGCTAATTCTGAGTTCGTCCCAACCAAACAGCCTGACCAATGTCCACCAGGCAGCGCTGTGATGGCCAGTCTGCGGGAGCTTGACCTTAATGGCGTCGCCGCGCAGGAGACAATTCGCACTCTGGTGGCGAAGAACGTTGCGATTACCTCGACGCTGCCAGTCTTTGAATTTAGCGTTGCTCCCTTGGCCCCAAATGGAATTGGCGCTGCCAGTGCGTTATTAAATCCTCGGGTGCTGAACGTGATGGCGCCGGAAGCACGGGCGCGCTACCTGCAGGCCCGCGCACGTATCCCTTCGGACTCCAACTTCACCGCTCTGTTGCGCAAGGTTATGGAGTTCGAGCGCCTGTTTGTTAATGCGGGAGGGCTTTTGATTGCGGGAGTCGACCCTACAGGTAACGGTGGCGTGGTGGCTGGCTTCGGCGATCTGCGTCAGGTTCAGCTGTTAGTTGAGGCTGGTTTCACTCCACTTGAGGCTATAAAAATTGCAAGCTTCAATGGCGCAAAATTTTTGGGTGAGGACGTGCGCATAGGCTCGGTCGCAGTCGGCAAACAAGCGGATTTGATGGTCGTGAAGGGAAATCCGGCCGCAAAGATCTCGGATATCGAGAATGTAGAAATCGTCTTCAAGGATGGCGTTGGATACGACTCAGAAAAGCTGATTCAATCGGTGCACGGATTGGTGGGAATTCGGTGACAGGATAAATTCAAGGACAGACTCAGTCGGTCAACATCCACGTGAGGAGGGCCACCCGCCACTTTCCTTCGGTACTTCGTTCCAGGATCCACAAATGACTTCCGGAGCTTGTCAGTACCTCACCAGTTGACGCGACACGAGAGGTTGAACTAAACGCCGCTATCTTGTAGGCCATAGTCTCGTTGCCGCGTAGCAACCTGATCTCAGAGTCGACGGAGATCACGTCAGAACTTTCATGTTGGAGCCACTCTGTAAGTGCTTTCCTCCCAACGATCGGTGACCCGGTCGGCGGTATCAGAAGCACGTCCTCCGTGCACAGTTCGATTACGCTATGGATGGTCATACCCCGGAGATTCTGGCTTTGTTTTCGCGAATCTAGGCGATTGAGAGAGGCGAAGTGCGTTAAAGCCCGCACTTACCTTAGGAACATTTCCCAATTCTTATTATGTTGTCTGGGCTAAGGGACGAGGAAATCCGGCCAGTTGATCAGAAGGAAACTTGGTAGTGTCCTAATTTGAATTTGTCTCTGTGCCTACTCTCTGTGTGCTCTGCGCCTTTGTGGTGATTATCATGCGAATAACATCACCACAGAGTCACCGAGGACACCGAGGGCACGCAGAGAAATCAATTTAGGACACCACTGGAAACTTCACTAAATTGACATCTGCGGCGGCTTTCGCTAGATTCAGGAGCCTGATAGCTGAAGTAGTTGTTGGACAGATTAACCTGACCCGGGAAGCGCTGAGACGCGCTAACGGTTTTCAATCTTTTGATAGGACGCTCCTGAAGACCTTCGTTATGAGTCGAACATACACTCGATTCTTCGGCTTTTAAGGTCCGCAGTGTGCCGGGCCTCGTACGAAGGCGCTCCTATCGAATCCGATCTGTTTGGGAATTAGCAAATCGTTATTCGTAAATGGTAGGAGGCCTCTCGACCGGAGGCCCAATGGCTTGTGCGCACCGTCTGTTTAGACGGGGCGACTTCTTTTACCTTTACGAAAGTGAAATGAGCGAAATAAGCGTACAACTAAAGGATGGCGGCTCCACGCAAATGCCTGCGTCTGCGACGGTGGCAGAGGCTTTGAAGAGCCTCGACCGCAATGTCGCGAAGCAGGCACTGGCGGCGCGAGTGAACGGTCATGAGGTAGACCTGGATCGCGCACTTGAGTCGATTGGCGGAAATGGTGGGTCTACGCGTGTCTCTTACGAGATCGATCCGGTGCAGCCAGGAACCCGAGATGGCCTGGAAGTCTTGCGGCACTCTACCGCTCACTTGTTGGCGGCGGCGGTGCTGGATCTATACCCGGGCACCAAACTAGGGATCGGACCCGCGCTGCTGGATGATCCACGATACGGTTTCTTCTACGATGTGATCACGCCTACACCTTTGACTGATGCTGATCTACAGGTCATCGAGAAGCGGATGAAGCAGATCGCCAGCCGGAACCTCAGCTATCGTCGCGAGGAGATTTCAAAAGAAGCTGCCGTGCGAATGTTTCAGGAGCGGGACGAGCCGCTAAAGTGCCAGTTGATTGAAGAGAAAGGTGGCGAAGCGGTTAGTGTGTACTACATCGACGGCTCTCCTTTTATCGACTTTTGTCTCGGCCCGCACGTTCCCAACACAAACAAGTTGCGCGCTTTTAAGCTGTTATCGCTGGCTGGCGCCTATTGGATGGGCGACGCCGAACAGCCGCAGATGCAACGGATCTACGGTACCGCCTTCTTTTCCCAGGAAGAACTTGATGCGTGGCTGAAGCAACGAGAAGAGGCAGAAAAGCGGGACCACCGAAGGCTCGGGAGAGAACTAGATCTCTTTTCCATCCAGGAGGCGTTCGGACAAGGGTTGATCTTTTGGCACCCGAAAGGCGGAGCCATCCGTAAGGAGATGGAGGACTATCTGCGAGAGGAGTTGATAAGTCGGGGATATGGCTTGGTCTTTACCCCGCACATCGCCAAACGCGACTTGTGGTTCGTTAGTGGTCACGAAGAGCATTATAAGGACGCGATGTTCTCGCCGATGGAGTTCGAGGATCAGGAGTTTAGGATCAAGCCGATGAACTGCCCGTTTCATATCGGCATTTACCAGTCCACCCAGCGATCTTATCGTGATCTACCACAGCGTTACGCCGAACTGGGCACCGTTTACCGCGCGGAACTTTCCGGTACGCTGCATGGGCTAACGCGGGTGCGCGGCTTTACTCAGGATGACGCTCACATCTTTTGTACGCCTGAGATGGTGAGGGGCGAAATCGTCGGTTGTATCGACTTCGCATTCGACCTCTTTAATGTGTTTGGATTTAAGGACATCAAGGTGGAGCTTTCCGTCCGGGGTGACGATCGAAGTGCCTACATGGGTTCCGACGACGACTGGCAGCGAGCCGAAACGGCGTTAGTCGATGCTTTAAATGAACGTGGGATTTCGCACGAACGTATCGAGGGTGAAGCCGTTTTTTATGGGCCTAAGATCGATATCCGCGTGGAGGATGCAATCGGCAGGAACTGGCAATTGACGACGGTTCAATTCGACTTCAACCTGCCCGAACGCTTTGCGCTCGAGTACATCGCTGAAGACAATAAACCGCACCGTCCCATCATGATCCATCGAGCGCTATTTGGCTCGATGGAGCGGTTTTTCGGGGTACTCATCGAACACTATGCTGGCGCCTTCCCACTTTGGCTATCTCCCGTTCAGGTGGCACTGCTGCCAATAACCGACCGGGTGAATGTTTACGCTGAACGAGTTGCCGCTGAACTGCGTCTGAATCGTATTCGTGTCGAAACGAACCTTCGCAGTGAGAAGATAGGTGCGAAAATCCGGGATGCGCAGTTGCAGAAAATACCGTTCATGCTGGTTTTAGGTGACCGCGAGATGGAGCAAGGTCAAGTTGCGGTTCGCGAGCGAAGTAAAGGGGATCTTGGGGTGATTCCACTCTCAGATTTCCTGAGTATGGCGCGCCGATTAATTGAGACGCGTGCAATCAACAACACTTAGTCCAACGTCCAGCCTCCAACGTCCAACGACAACCGTTAGACATTGGACCTTGGGGTTGCGACTTCTCCAGGAGGAGGTGCAGCAATAGCTACAGGCTTTCGAGGTCGCGGCCAGCGCCCTGATAATCGTCGTTTGCCGGCCGTGCGTATTAACGAAAGAATTCGCGTGCCCGAAGTGCGGGTCATCGCTGATGAAGGCGAACAACTCGGTGTCATGGACATTAGAGACGCTATTCGGGTTGCACGTGAGAGAGGATTGGATCTCGTAGAGGTCGCCCCCACGGCTGATCCCCCCGTTTGCCGGATCATCGACTTCGGAAAGTTTCAGTACGAAGCGAAGAAGAAGGCTAATGAGGCCAAGAAAAAGCAGGTCACCATCACGGTGAAGGAGGTGAAGTTCCGTCCGGGAACTGACGAGCACGACTACAGTTACCGGATGAAACACGCTCGAGAGTGGCTGGAGTCAGGTGACAAGGTCAAAGCCACGATCTGGTTCCGTGGCCGTGAAATGACGCACCGCGAGTTGGGGGCGCGCATCCTTGAAAAGTTGGAGAGAGACTTGACAGATGTGGGCGAGGTCGAGGCGCGACCTAGGATGGAAGGCAACCAGATGTTCATCATCCTGGGACCGAAGAGGCACAAGTGAGTGCCGATTGCCGATTGTTCCAATCGCATTAATGCAATTACTAGATCAGCAAGTGAAGATCCGTAATCGGCAATTGGCAATAGTAAGGGTTTCGAATCGAATTAGACGACCGGAGTAATTATGCCAAAACTGAAAACACATAAAGGCGCAGCGAAGCGGTTTCGACTGACTGCGACTGGAAAAATTAAACGCGGGCATTCGCATGCTCGCCACATTTTGACCAAAAAGTCGAACAAGCGTAAGCGGCTGCTCGATATTGATGCGTTAGTTTCAACAGCAGATCAGAAACGTGTGGAAGCAATGCTGCCTTATGGTCGCGATTAATCGATAACAGGATGCTGGGAGCAGCATCCTTCAGAAGGGAGTTAATACCATGCCAAGAGCAAAGCGAGGCAATAAGCGTCTCGAGCGACGAAAGAAGATATTGAAGCTGGCCAAGGGTTATCGCGGCACCAAATCCAAACTGTATCGCTCCGCTAAAGAGTCGGTTGAGAGGGGATTGAACTTTGCCTATACCGGTCGCAAATTGAAGAAGCGGGATTTCCGCAGTCTTTGGATTGTCCGCATAGGCGCCGCAGCGCGTTTGAACGGATTGAACTACTCGCAGTTTATGCACGGGCTGAAGCTGGCGGGAATCGAACTCGATCGAAAGGTGCTGGCTGATCTCGCCGCCAAACAACCGGACGCGTTTGCTGTGGTCGCAGTTGAGGCCCGAAACGCTTTGGAAAACGAACAACGCGAGAAAGCAGCTGCTTGAAAGCTAACTGATGCAAGAGAAGCAAAGTTCTCTTAGTCCAACAGCACAGGTTGAGGCGGCCAGCAAAGCGTTCGAGCGAGAGTTCGAACGCTTTGCCCGCTTTTCTACCGACTCTGACTCCCTGCGACGACTTACACGGGCCGAAGCAGACGTGGAACTGCGCGCACTATCGGAATTGAAAGTGCGGCACCTTGGGAAAAAGAGTGCTGTGTCCCAATGCAAGAAGCTCATTGGTGGAGTGCCGCCTGAGGATCGGGCCCATTTCGGGCAGATGGTGCAGCGAACTGAAGCAGAATTCACTGCTCAGATTCAACAGGCTGAGATCGCTCTTCAGAATTATGCGCACGAACTGAGCATTCGCCAGGAGAGTATTGACGTAACGCTTCCGGGCAGAAGGCCAAGGCGAGGGCACCTTCATCCGATTACCCTGCTTCGCGAACGCATCGAAGATATTTTTGTGTCGTTGGGTTATGCGATTGAGGACGGCCGCGAGATCGAAACGGACTTCTACAATTTCGACGCCCTGAACATACCCGAGAACCACCCGGCACGGGCAGAACAGGACACGTTCTATACAACCGAGGGGTTTGCGTTACGTTCACAGACCTCAACAGTTCAAATTCATGCAATGCAGCGGTGCGGGGCTCCGGTCCGCATGATTGCTCCTGGTCGCGTATTTCGTCGCGACACACCGGATCCAACCCATAACCCGATGTTCTTTCAGGTTGAGGGCCTGTGCGTCGATCGTGGTATCACGATGGCCCACCTCAAAGGAACAGTTGGCGAGTTTCTGAAGCGGATGTTCGGCCCAAACACTGTTACACGCTTCCGACCGTCCTATTTTCCGTTTACCGAACCCAGTGCTGAATTTGATTTCAGTTGCTTTAAGTGTGGGGGTAAGGGATGTCGAATCTGTAAACAGTCGGGCTGGATTGAGTTGGGTGGATCAGGAATGGTTCACCCGAACGTGTTGCGCGCTGCGGGCATTGACCCGGAAGAGTTCTCCGGCTTTGCCTTCGGTCTCGGAATCGACCGCATGGCATCACTGATGTACAACCTCGACGACATCCGACTGTTGTTCGAAAACAATGTCAGGTTTTTGGAGCAGTTCGACTAAGCGGTCCGTTGTTGGTTGTTCTTTGTTGGTTGTCCGTTGGCCTTTGGGCTCAGCCATTTGATCCAACCGCGCAGTTTAAAAGGGCAAGGACCAAACCAACCACGAACCACGAACCACTAACTGTATGTTGATTAGCTACAACTGGTTACGGGAACTGACCAACACAAAGCTCACACCACTCGAGCTTCGTAATCGGTTAACTATGGTTGGTCTCGCCATTGATGCCGTTATTGAGGTCAATGGCGATGCGGTGCTTGACGTCGAGGTTCCCTCAAATCGGCCGGACTGCCTCTCACACATCGGCATAGCTCGCGAGGTATCAGTAATTGAGTCGGGAAGCGTTACTCAGCCCGATAGTAAGCCCCCAAAGACCGAAGGAAGAGCAGCTGATTTCACCGACGTCGAGATACAGGATGCAGACCTCTGTCCCCGGTATTCTGCGCGTATCGTGCGCGGTGTCACTATCGCCCCGTCTCCAGAGTGGCTCGCGAAACGGCTGGAGGAGATCGGACAACGTCCAATCAACAATATTGCCGACATCACGAACTACGTACTGCATGAGTCTGGCCAGCCGCTGCACGCGTTTGATTTAGCGAAACTTGCTGAGCACCGCATCGTGGTCCGTAGAGCTCGCCGGGGCGAACAATTAAGGACGCTTGATGGCATCGACCGGTCGCTTGAGCCGGAGATGCTCGTGATTGCTGATGCCGAAAAGCCCGTGGCACTCGCCGGCATTATGGGAGGCGAGGATTCAGAGATTTCGCAATCGACCGTCGACGTGTTGATAGAGAGCGCCTACTTCAATCCCGACTCTGTGCGTCGGACCGCTCGCAAATTGGGAATGGATACGGAAGCTTCGCGTAGGTTTGAGCGAGGTGCTGATCCTGAAAACGTTCTTCGTGCGCAGGCACGCTGCGTTGAGTTGATTTGCGAGATTGCTGGCGGTTCTGCCACTGAAGATGCGATCGATGTGAACCCTCTGCCACTGGAAAGAAGAGAAGTCCGCTTTCGCCCATCCCGTGTTGCAGCATTAACGTCCATCGAGGTGCCGACCACACAAATCTTTGGGGTTCTGGAAAAGCTTGGTTTCGTGACGCGGGAATCCGGTGCCGGAGAAACGTTGACCTACGAGGTTCCGAGTTGGCGAGTTGACGTTGCGCTTGAGGAAGATCTGGTTGAGGAAGTTGCACGCCACGTTGGATACGCTCGAATCGGATCAGAACTGCCACCCGCAAAGGGCGCCGGCGAGTACCAGCCAACCGAGACTAAGCAACGTGCTCTACGACGAGCGTTGGTAGCAGCCGGCTTCGACGAGGCCATTAACTTCAGTTTCATTACTTCTGGAGTAGAAGAAAGCTTTGAATTGCTGCCTGAGCTGACCATTACGGGTGGTTTTGCAACCCTCAGAAATCCGATTGTCGAAGATGCTGCAGAAATGCGTCCGACCCTTTTGCCAGGTCTACTTAACTCGTTGCGCCACAATTTCAATCAGGGACTCCGCGAGGTTCGGTTATTTGAAATTGGCCGGGTTTTCGGAGGAATCGGTGATGGCGAACTTCCTGATGAACGGCTCGCCTGGGCTTTGGTTGCTACTGGTGGAGCACTAAAGGAGGCGGAAGCACAGGCATCGAGGGACATTGACTTCTTCGATCTTCGCGGTGCAATTGAAGCAGCAGTCGATAGCATGAGGTTAGCTCCGCTCACTCTCTCACCTGCTAGTGTAAAGCACCTGCGAGAGGGTCAGTCAGCGAAGATCACAACCGCAAATGGTACAAACATCGGATCGATGGGCCGGCTGGCGGAATATTTGGCTGGCAGTTACAAACTTCGTCAGCCGGTATATGTCGCGGAACTCGATCTGACTTTGCTACTCGGTTCTCCGGAACGGAAAGTCCACTATCGACCATTATCACGATTTCCGTCAGTCGTCCGCGATGTGACTTTATTAGTTGATCGACAGTTGACACTCGCCGAGCTAATGAAGGCCATTGAGAACTTACGGTCCGCCGATCTTCGAGGCGCCAGGTTGGTTGGCACTTATGAAGGTAGCAACATTCCTGACGAAAAGCGGTCCATTACACTGCGCATCGAGTATCGTGCTGAAGAGCGTACGCTGAGAGACGATGAAGTGGAAGAACAACATCGTGCGCTGGTGTCAGCTTTGGCTGAAAAATTCCACGCGCAGCAACACTGAAATAAATCACAGCTTCAATACGAATGAGTCTTGCGCTTCAGTCTCTGTAGTCGCATAATCTGAGCGCTCGAGCAGGCGGATAATCGGAGACAACAATGGTAGCTTTATCCGGATTGGAAAAGTTTTCACATCTTGAAGATAAAATTTACCGCACTATTGAACTTACCAAGACGCTTCGTCAGGAGAAGGAAAGCCTGGAAAAGGAACTCGCGTTGATGCGCAGGGACATTGGTAATGTTTTGAATGAGAAAGAGCGCTTGGAGAGTCAGGTTGAGAAGCTTCTGGCCGAACGCGACACCATTCGAATGAAAGTGGAAGCTATGCTGGATGCCGTTGCGGCGCTTGATCCGGAGATGGCGGAGGAGCTTCGATGACGACCGGAATTGGACAAATTCTCGGCAAAAGCACCATGGAGTCAAGCCCCACTACACCGACAATTCGCGTTGAGATTTACAATCAAACGTACAACATCCGTTCGGATGGAGACACTGAATACATTATTCAGCTTGCTGAATTTGTCGACAGCCGGATGCGTGAGATCTCCTCAGGTACCCTGACTGTTGACTCCTTGAAAGTTGCGATCCTCGCCGCCCTTCACATCGCAGACGAGTTACATCGCCTCAAGCACCTTCACGAACAGGCCGACTCACAACTCGCTACCCGCAGTTCAGAATGTGCCGAGATGCTGGATAAACTGCTAAAAGTGAGAAGCTCTGTGGAGCAGGGACAAGGTGGCGCCGGCAAGATCACCCTCGGGTAGTTCCATACGCGATCCTAGTTATTGTCATTGGTCATTGGTCATTGCTCATTTCTCATTGGTCATTGCTCACCAATCACCATTGAGAATGAACAATGGCCAGGATCAATGAAACAATGAGCAATGACCATTGAGCAATGGCAATTGACAATAACCCCGAAAATGATTTTCGGACCGGCCTGCTTCCGGCGCGTACATCCCTATGCTAGTATTCGCGGTGGCGGAGGGAACTAATCTGCGGGGCTCGTCACCGACGTTACGATGATTGAGCCAACGCCGTTAAATAGGGAGGCCGACGCCGTGTTTGCCAGTGCAATTCTTCATCGTTAAGATTTGCCAGAGGCTACGGTAGAACAAAGGTCACCCACCTGTGTATGCAGGTTCAATTACGGCTTCGGAACGACCACTGCGGATCTCCCTCCTCCAGTCGTAAATCGCGCAAACGATTTACGGCTTTTTTGTTGAAGCACCATCGGGCAATCGGCAGTCGTTAATCATTCATGAGGATCCTAATCATCGGTGACGTTGTAGCTAAACCGGGCCGCGTGGCGGTTTTGGAACGCATTCAGGATCTGCGCGAACAATTTTCGATAGACCTCGCAGTCTTGAATGCAGAGAACCTTGCGGCAGGTTTTTCAATTACGCCTACCATCTGTGAGCAACTCTTTGCGGCTGGAGTCGACGTAATGACCTCCGGGAATCACATCTTTGACAAGAAAGAAGCAGCCCCTTACATCGAAAAACAGCCGCGATTGCTGCGGCCGGCAAACTATCCCGCCGGAACCCCAGGTAGTGGCCTCTGGAGCGGGGAGGTTGCGGGAACAAGGGTCGCAGTCCTCAATCTTATGGGCCGGGTCTTCATGCCGCCGTCCGACGATCCGTTTCGAACTGCAGACGCGTTGCTGAGCGCCCTGTCTTCGGAAACAAAAGTTCGAATTGTCGACATGCATGCTGAAGCAACTTCCGAAAAGGTTGCAATGGGGTGGTACCTGGACGGTCGCGTATCAGCCGTCGTGGGAACTCACACTCACGTGCAGACCGCTGACGAACGGATTCTGCCCCGTGGCACTGCATACCTGACCGATATCGGTATGACCGGCAGTTACGATGGAGTTATTGGAATGGACAAGGCAGACGTCCTGGCTCGATTTACTTCGGTTACAGCCGGGCGCGCTGGACATGCCACCGGTGACGTCCACATCTGCGCCGTCGTGATCGACGTTGACGAAGAAACGGGCAAGGCCAGAAGCATTGAGCGAATCAACCGTCCGCACCAGTCTTGATCCAATTAGAAGGTGTCTTATGCAGGTCCCGATTCGGTGGGAACAGCGGGTCCCGCAGCCTGACTCTTGATCACCGGGGGTGCAAGTAAACGGGCGGCGAAGCCTTCTGGGAACGATCTCACACGACCTGAGGAATCTGTCACCACATGTCCCGTTTCACCTTCGGCGATTATCTGGCCATCACTTACCCGAACAATTTCGTAGCCAAACCGAAGGGACCGCTTCCGGAGCTCAGTGATGTGCGTGCGGATTAGCAGCTCGTCGTCGTAATAGGCCGGGGCTTTGTAGCGGCAATAACTCTCTGCCACAACCAGGAAGGAGTCGTCATTCTCCTCAAAATCCCTGTAAGAGAAACCTCGCGCCCTGCAAAACTCGGTGCGGCCGATTTCGAACCACACCAGATAGTTGGCATAGTAAACGATGCCCATTTTGTCGGTTTCGGAATAGCGGACACGCTGCAGCGTTTCGTGCCATTCGCCATGAACATCTTCGGGGGCCGGACTTGTCATCTGAGCCGATAGCCTCCAAACTCTTTGCGAGAGCTTGTTCTAGAAAGGATATGCTTGAGACGTTCAGCGGACTATAAGAGTGGAACCCCAATGATGTCAAAGCAAATTAGCAGCACCTTAGCGTTCTTGCTGGGCCTTGGTTTACTGGCTGCGGCAACTTTCACTTTCACTGTGGCCGGGGCCGCGACGCCTCAAACAGCGGGAGCCGCTACCACGCGCAACACTGCCGTAGTCGCCGCAACTGTCGCAATCCTAAAGGAGACGAGCGAGATTAGGGAGTTGGAAGTGTTGCGGCCTGTCAAAAGCGGCGCTCAAACGCGTGCTGATATCGAGCGGATGATCATCAGAAACTTGAATGAGCAGACGACACCCGCCGAGATGCGTGCCAGTGAAGTTGGTTTGAAGAAACTGGGACTCGTTCCACCAGATTTCGAGTATCGAGCCTTCATAATCAAGTTGCTTACAGAACAGGTGGCGGGCTATTACGACACCAAAACGCGGGAATTCTACCTTGCAGACTGGATCGAACTCGAAGGGCAGAAGCCCGTCATGGCGCATGAACTCACGCACGCGCTTCAGGATCAACACTTCAACCTGCAACGCTTTGAAAAATGGCCAAAAGGGGACTCCGATGCTGAACTTGCCGCTCATGCATTAATAGAAGGGGATGCCACTCTGGCCATGACCCTCTACATGGCCCGCAACCCGTTAATTGCGCTTGCTTTTGTACGCTCTCTCGGCGCAACGCAAAACTCCACCGAACAACTGAAACGCGCTCCTCGCGTTCTGCGCGAGTCGTTGGTATTTCCTTATGAGCAGGGTTCTGAGTGGGCTACGAAACTCTACAGGCGAGGTGGTTGGGCGGAAGTGTCCGGTGCTTACAAGAAACTGCCTTTGTCAACTGAGCACATCATGCACCCCGATAAGTACCACACTTATGAGGTGCCGGTAAAAGTCACGCTGCCAGACCTGCGGCCGCTATTGGGTGCGGGCTGGAATAGAATTGACTATGACGTCACTGGGGAGTGGGGCTATTACCTATTTTTGGATGAGTTTCTGAATAATACAGCAGCATCGAAACGAGCCGCTGCAGGTTGGGCCGGAGACCGGTACGCTCTCTACGAAGGACCAAAGACCGAAGTCCTGATTGCACAACTGACTGCCTGGGACACGCCGGCTGATGCTCAGGAATTCTACGACGCATATGCCCGGCGAACTGAGCTGCGATATCAAGGGGCTAAGGAGAAAGAGCCTGGGATGAGTTCCGTTGGAGGTCAGCAGCGAAGGGTCTGGTCCACCGCAGAGGGCTTGGCGCTCATCGAGATCCGCGGGGATCGGGTGCTAATCATTGAAGGTATACCCGAAGGTGCTAACACCGATGCCTTGCTGCGCCTGATAGAGAAGTAAAGAATGCTTCAGAAGTCAGTGGGCAGAGGGCGGGATTTGTCATTTCCCATTTTCCATTGGTCATTCAGCTCATTGGTCATTGGTGTCTTACCTCTGACTTCTGACCCCTGACCCTTGACACCTACCAACTGCCGTCTCTGTTTTCTCTGTGTCTCTCTGTGGCGAGGGGTTTACCACTTCATACACAGAGTAAGAAGGTAGTCGGGAGTACGAAATGAGAAATGAGAAATGGAAATTGGAAAAGGAACTAAGCTAAGAAGTAACGGATGGAGTAATGCTCCATCAATGACCACTGACCAATGACTAATGACTAATCGTGACCAATGACCAATGACCAATGTTCAGACCTCTGATCTCTGATCTCTGTCCTTCGGGCCGCGCTCAGCATTTACCAAATCTGCATCAGCCTTTATATTCACATCATGTCTAACCTTGAGCAATATGTGGGCAAGGTCTTGGACGAAAAGTATCGCCTTGAACGGCTACTGGGCCAGGGTGGAATGGGCGCGGTCTATCTCGCGACGCACCTGGGCACAGATCGCTACGTCGCGCTTAAACTGATCACACCTCAGTTCATGCGGAATCAAGAGTTTGTGGAGCGTTTCAAGCGCGAAGCCAGGGCGGCCGGCCGCTTGCGTCACCCGAACGTCGTTGACGTTACCGACTTCGGTTTTGCTGAAGCCAATGGCGAGACGGTTGCGTACCTGGTGATGGAGTATCTGGATGGCTGCACTCTCGGCGATGTCTTACAAGAGGACCGAAGGCTGCCGCTCGAGTGGGTGGTCGACATACTTGAACAAGTTTGCTCAGCAGTTCACGAAGCGCACCAGCAGGGCATTGTTCACCGCGACTTGAAGCCTGAAAACATATGGTTGGAGCCAAATCGTTTGGGCGGTTACCGCGTTAAGGTCCTCGATTTCGGTATTGCGAAGCTTGACCAGCCCGCGCTTGAAATAGAGCATGACAATCACCTGGCGCGCGCCTCTTCGGACACCGAGACCCTGCTGGGATCTCCTTCTGCCACTCGAGCAGCCACCCCGTCACCCAGTGGCAGCACGGCTGTGTCATCTGTCAAGACAGGTGCGGATCTCCAACAACGTGAGACCATACTGTTTCAGACCTCGAGTCAAGCTGAGAGCGCTGCCGAAGGTGAGGGGCTCGGCGGTGACGGCAATGGGCAGTCGCCTCAAAGCGAAGCAGATACTCTATTGAATGTGGCGAAAATCTCTCCGGCCCAGGCAGATGAGAGAACCTTGCTGTTCGATCAAGCCACTCGTCCCTTTTTTCACGCCAGCGGTACGACAGCGCAACCCGCATCGAGTCACGGTGCAGCGCTCACCCGCGTGGGAGCGATCATGGGAACGCCGATCTATATGTCGCCGGAACAGTGTGGGGGTAAGACATCAGACGCCCGGTCGGATATCTACAGCCTCGGCGTGATTGCCTACCAAATGTTAGCTGGCGAACCGCCGTTCGTTGGTGAAACGGCGGCAGTCATACGCGAGCACATTGAAAACCAGCCGGTACCACTACGTGAGTGCGCCAAAGTTCCGAAGCGGGTGGCCCAGGTCGTCATGGCTGCCTTAGCAAAGGATCCTGCTGACCGTCCCCGCTCAGCTCAGGCGTTTGCCGTTTCACTGCGAGCTCAAGCAGACGGAATAGGGACGCTGTACCGGCGGGCTTTTTCGCTTTACAGCGAGTACTTTCCAAAATTTCTAAAGCTATCATTTCTCGCACATGTGCCGGTGATGTGCACAACGGCACTCTTGATCATTCTGCAGCTTGCCGAGCGTGCTCAGCCACGTGCCGCTGGGTACACATTTACCCGGGTCTCACTCATTGTTGGATTGATTATCGGTGGGTTACTGCAAGTAGTTGCCTTCTATCTTGCAGGTTCGGCAATTGCCGGTTTGACCGCAGTGATCGTTACTCAGGTTTCCGCAGCCCCCTTACGTCCAGTGGAGCTTCGCACGGCGGTTGCCGTCCTAAAACGTCGTTGGAAACCGTTTCTGAGCACCAGCATCCGAGTCACACTGCGAATCGTCCTTGGATCAGTCCTGGTAATACCCGGGATCATCATCTGGATTCGATATTCATTGTATGGACCCGTGGTGCTGATGGAAGGGTTGGAGAAGAAGGCGGCAATGAAACGAGCGCGCGAATTAGCATCTCGCTCGTGGCGCACCGTAATACTTGTGGCCCTGTTGCAAGTAATAATCCCAAGTATTGTGAGCGCGTTCGTCGGACGACTGACCGTAACTACGAAGGTATCGGGAACCGGTGTATCAGTGCAGAATGCCTGGCAGCAACTTTCAGGGCTGGCGAACATTGTAATCCTTCCTCTTATCGCGATTGTTTCGGCATTGCTGTATTTAAAGATGCGGCAACTTGGCGGTGAGACCCTGAGCGCCGCGCTTGCCCAGATCGAAGAGGTCGAAGAAAAGCATAGGAATTGGCAGCAACGGATGCGGACGCGAGTCTCCTTTCCCAGCGGTCGCACCGAACGCAGTGGCGAGTAAAAACTCTGCTAAGCCGCTCATCAGCTCCCAGATGGACATCCGGATTACACTTCAGTCTGGCCGTTATCTTTCAAGCGTTTCTGAGGCTGATCAATCGGCGCTCGTTCGAAACCTCCATTCTCCCGACGTCTACAACACCACGCTGAATATCCCTTATCCATACACAGACGCTGACGCATACTTTTGGATCCGCAAATGTAAGGAAGTACGAGAGCGTCAAGGTGCTGAGTCAACATTTGCGATTCGCACAGATGATGGCGTTTTGATCGGCGTAGTGGGCGCGGAAGGAATTCAACCGACGGTCCAGGCACCAACTGGTCTGCAAGGAGATTCTCCTGTTCAGAACTTCAGGTCCCACCGGGCTGAGATTGGTTATTGGCTGGCCCCTCCATTCTGGGGTCAAGGAGTGATGACTGAGGCGGTGGGCGAGTATGTCCGCTATGCATTTCGGGAATTTAGTCTTCAGAAACTGATTGCGCATGTGTTTGAGGCCAATTTAGCGTCGGCCCGAGTGCTTGAAAAGAACGGCTTTCGGTTGGAGGGATCTCTAAGAAGTCACTTCATTAAGGACGGGCAATTCCTCGATGCACGTATTTATGGCTTGCTGCGTAATAAAGTCTCCTGAGTCCGCACTGCATTCCCTCGCAGCCAACGTTGCTTGAGTTTTATGCTTGAAAGCAGCGACACCCCAGCCCGACCGTCTCGAACGCTGCAAGTTTCCGGCGTTTAACCGTTCAGGAGTTGTAACACCAGTTCCATCTGTCCCGGACTCATACCATATGGCGGGCAGCCGAAGATCGAACCACCGAAAGGAAGCCTGACCAATGCTCCCACGAGTCATGCCTACCGCAGTCGTTGCGGTCCTCTCGCTCATACTCTTTACCGGAACAATAAGAGCACAGTTTCCCGGGCCAATTGAATCGCCAACTCAGCGGCAGCCGGAGCAGCATAATGAAGCGGCCACGAAATTGCTCGAGACAATCTCAGAAGGCGTATCTGCCCTGCGTAGCTCTTCAAATCGCATCTCACTGTCCGCGGCAGTTGCGGATCTGCTCTTGCCACTAGACGAGCAGCGAATCAACAAGCTGCCTGGAAAGCGCTACAGAACCAGGAGTTCGACCGCGCCCGCCAGATCGCCAAGGACCTGATTACGGACCCCTTTCAGCGTCAACAACTGCTGACTCAGATTGAGCACCAGATTGTTTGGAACGCCGCTAACCAGGGTGATGTCGGTAACGCACGGGCTGCCTGGGGAAGAACAAAATCGCTTGATCAGCGTGTGCAGTTGATGCTGCAGTTTGCCGGCAATCTACTAAGCAAAGGTGAGCTGACGCCTTGGTCTTGGACCGCTTCAGATAACTACTGCGGCCACTCCGCTGGTGAATCGATAAACTGTATAGTGTGGCGGCAGGGGGTTGGTGCCCTTTGCCGCTTCGTTTCCAGACTGCACTCCAAATCGCTTCTCAGATTGGGTTGATTCGCGTTAATCTTCGGCTGAACAACTCGGCTGAGGACCCATTATGCGACCCCTGCACAAATTCTTACTGCTGCCAATGTTTATTCTTTCAACAGGACACACAGTCACCTCACAGGAGTGGAATCAGTGGCGTGGCCCAACGCGAGATGGCCTTGTGCCCGCGAGCGTCACACCAAACTCGTGGCCCGAATCATTCGAACGTTCATGGCGCGTCGAAGTCGGCGAGGGTTATTCCTCTCCGGTGGTTTCTAACGGAAGGGTTTTTGTTCACAGCCGTCAGGACCCAGAGGAGGTTGTAAGTGCCCTAAATCTCTCCAGCGGCGCGTTAATTTGGCGGCAAAAGTACGGCGCGGCATTCCAGAAGAACCAGTACGCCGTCAAGATGGCAAAGGGACCTAACGCGACCCCGCTCGTTACGGGTAATCGACTCATCACTTTGGGCGTGACCGGAATCCTGACAGCGTGGAATGTCAGCGATGGAAAGAAGATTTGGCAAAAAGACTTTTCCAACACTGTGGATACTTCAAAGCTCTTTTGTGGCACAGCCGCTTCACCGTTGATGGTTGGCGATCTGGTTGTGGTGCAATTGGGCAGCGACGTTCACGGAGGACGCCTAATCGCCTTCAATCCCGCGACGGGTGCAATCAAGTGGGAATGGCAGGGTCCAGGACCGGGCTACGCTTCTCCCATTCTCATCAACGCAACCGGTGGCTCGCAGATTGTTACCTTGACTAATAGTTCAATAGTTGGCGTAGATGCCGCCTCGGGCAAGGGACTCTGGTCCATCCCATTCCCTGACGAATGGCACGAGAACATCGTCACCCCTCTCTGGACAGGCACGCACCTGATTGTCTCTGGCACACGTGAAGGTACACATGCCTACGTTCTGGAGTTGAACAAGGGGCAGTGGCAAGCAAAAGAGGCATGGAAGAACGCGGACGTTGCCATGTATATGAGCTCGCCAGTACTGGGTGACGGACTGCTATACGGTCACTCGGCAAAGCGTAAGGGACAATTCGTAGCGTTGGACCCAAAAACCGGTGTGGTTGCATGGATCACTGAGGGTCGCGAGGGCGATCATGCGTCCGTACTTCTCACCCAGCATAATCTCATTTATTTAACTAATGGGGCTGATTTAATCGTTGCGAAACGTGGCGCCGCCGGCTTTGCAGTGGAACGGAAATATGACGTGGCTGATGCCGAGACGTGGGCCACTCCAGTTTTGCTCGGGTCAGATCTGATCGTCCGCGATGCGACGACCGTCTCACGGTTAACCGCTAAGAAGGCGACCAGCGCGAACTCCAGATAGGAACCAATGGCGAAGCTTGATCTGGCGGGTTAGCTTCGGGCTGGCATTAACGGCTGGAACTGCGTTCTCATCTTCGCGTTCTGCGATTTCCTCGAGTATTATCGAAACGCTCACACAAAAACATTTCTGAAAAAATGGAGTTTTCATGACGAACCCTTCGGCTGCGCGCGGTTTACGCCTGCAACTCGTCTATTCATCCGTCTTTTTCGTCCTTCTGTTTGCGCTCACATTCATTTCGAGCATAGCTCAGCAGCCTCAACAAGCCGATCCAACTCGGCTGACCCTGGATACGCTCTTCACGTATCGGACCCGATCACTTGGACCTGTTCGCTGGCAGCAGGATGGTCGTGCTTACCTGGCGCTCGAACCCTCTCCTGGTCGTTCAGCCTTTGTAGACATTGTTCGCTACGACGTAGTAACTGGAAGTCGCAGCGTCCTGGTGTCGGCTGACAGGATGATCCCGACGGGCGCCAAGACACCTTTGCTGGTCGAGGAGTTTGATCTGAGCCAGGACGATCAGAAGTTGTTGATCTTCACAAACTCAGAACGCGTATGGCGCAGCAACACGCGCGGGGACTACTGGTTCATGGACCTGAAATCCGGAAGCTTGCGAAAGTTAGGTGGAGACGCCAAGCCTTCGTCATTGATGTTTGCAAAATTCTCGCCAGACGGAACACATCTTGGCTACGTTCGTGAGAACAATATTTATGTTGAAGCAACTGACCGCAGCGGACGCATTACCAAGATAACTACAGACGGTTCACGATACATCATCAACGGAACCTTCGATTGGGTTTATGAGGAAGAACTCTTCTGTCGCGATGGATTTCGCTGGAGCCCCGATAGTAAGCAGATCGCTTACTGGCAACTCAACTCCGAAGGCGTCAAGGAGATGCAGTTGATTAACAACACTTCTGGTCTCTATCCCGTCATTTCGAGTTTCCCCTATCCCAAAGCTGGCGAGACAAATTCGGCGGCGAGGGTTGGTGTGGTGAGTGTGGCAGGAGGAGCAACACGTTGGTTCAATATCCCAGGAGATCCGCGAAACAACTACCTACCGCGCATGGAGTGGGCGTCGAGTTCCGACGAAGTAATCATTCAGCAACTGAACCGTCTCCAAAATCGAAACACCGTCATGTTGGGCAATGTGCGATCTGGAGACGTTCGGCCGATCTTGACTGAAACGGATGAAACCTGGGTCGACATAGCCTGGGGCGATATCGATTGGAGTAAGACCGGACTTGCTCGGGGAGATGTTGAGTGGATTGACGGAGGCAGAAGACTCCTTTGGGCGAGTGAACGCGATGGCTGGCGTCACATCTGGTCCATCTCTCGCGATGGTCAGGACGCCAGGGTCTTGACCGCGGGAAACTATGACGTGATTAGTGTGGAAAGAGTTGATAGCACGAATGGTTGGCTATATTTTCTGGCATCGCCTGACAATGCGACACAGCGTTACTTGCATAGGATTCCTTTGAGCGGCGACGGTAAGCTGCAACGGTTAAGCCCTGCAAATGCCGGAGGTACGCATAGCTACAACATTTCACCGCGAGGTGACGCAGCCATCCATGTATTTTCAACCTTCAACCATGTGCCGGTTACCTCGGTGGTCAGCCTCCCTGAGCACAAAGTTCTTCGGACTTTGATTGACAATGCGCAGACGCAGCAGCAAATCGACAAATTGCAGCAAGCGCCAACTGAGTTTTTCAAGGTGGACATCGGTGAAGGCGTCCAACTGGACGGTTGGATAATCAAGCCACCCGATTTTGATCCGCAGAAGAAGTATCCGGCGTTATTTCACGTCTATGGTGAGCCTTGGGGACAGACTGTCCTTGATTCTTGGGGCGGTCGTAACCGATTGTGGCACACTATGCTGGCCCAGCAAGGATATCTGGTTGTTAGCGTCGACAATCGCGGTACACCAGCACCGCGTGGTCGTGCATGGCGCAAAATCATCTATCGAAAAATGGGAATTGTGAACTCAGGTGATCAAGCGGCCGCCGCACGAGCAATCTCCCGTTGGCCGTATGTCGATGCCAAGCGAATTGGTATTTGGGGCTGGAGTGGTGGGGGTTCATCTACTCTGAACGCAATGTTCCGCTATCCGGCACTCTATGCAGTTGGTTTGTCAGTGGCGCCGGTGCCCAATCTCAGGTACTACGACACGATCTATCAGGAACGTTACGGAGGTCTGCCGCAAGACCGCCCCGAAGAGTGGAAGCAGAGCTCGCCTATCACCTTTGCACAACAGTTGAGAGGTGCTCTGATGATTGTGCACGGTACTGGGGATGATAACGTCCACTATCAGGGCGCGGAGGCTCTATTTGACGCGTTGATAGCCAGCAACAAGCAGTTCTCTATGTTCGCTTATCCGAATCGATCGCACGGTATCTATGAAGGAGCCGGAACATCCCGTCATTTGTACGGGTTGTTCACTAGGTTTATCAATGAGGAGCTTCCAGCAGGAGGCCGTTGACTGCCCCGGGGGCTTAAATCAGCTTTTCAGATAGCCCCGCAAGGGGGTACTCTGCGGCTAACAAATGGTTCCAAGTGAGGTCTTATGAAAACAACAACCCTTGTATTACTCACCATCGCCCTCTCCGCGGCCCTGGTGGTTGCCCAGGACGCCCAAAAGGAAAAGACATCTCTCTACACCCAATTTGTCGAAAACATTAAAGGGGACGCCGAAAAACAGAAATTCGCTTACGAGCAAGGCCAGGAATACTTGCGTAAGTATGGAGGCGACCAGGATCAATATGTCGACTACGTACGGAAGTGGAGTACGAAGTACGAGAAAGCAAAGCGAGAGACCGACTTCAATAATGCTCTTGTAGCGAAGGATTACCCGAAGAGTTTTGCGGCAGGCAAAGAGATTTTGGCCAAGGACGGGGAAAGCTCGGTCGTGCTGGCAAGGTTAGTTGAGGCGGGATATCGCCAGGCTCAGGCGGGAAATAAATCGCTAAACGCGGAGTCGATTCAATTCGCCAGACGGGCCTTAGCCTTAGTCGACACCGGCAAGGTCACAGACCCGGCGCCTTTCAAGAGTATGGACGACCTTAAGGGGTTCCTGAATTACACGCTGGGTTGGCTAATACAGGAGAATGCACCCGTTGAAGCAGCGGAATTGGCAAGGAAAGCCGCAGAGTTTGGGGGCGCATATAAGCAGGAAGCGGCGACCTACGTTTTGCTGGCGACGGCCATCATCAGGGGTGAATATGAGCCACAGGCGAAGGAGTACAACGAGAAATACAGTGGGAAAGACGCAACTCCGGAAGGCGAAGCGATGGCGGCGCGCTTAAAGGCCGTGGCTGAGCGTGTTATGGACTCTTACGCTCGAGCTGTGGCGCTGTTAACCAAACCGGAGCAACAGCAATACAAAACGACGGTGATGGAAGAATTGAGTTCCCTCTACAAGACTTTCCACAACAATTCGGCTTAAATGAGTTCATAGCTTCGGTGCTGACAAAGCCATTACCGTGAGGTCAGAGGTAAATCTTGGTCAGTGGTCAGTAGTCAGTAGTCAGTGGTCAGCTGGAAAAAACCTATTGGTCCTTGGTCAATGGTCATTGGTCGGTAGTCATTGCTCATTGGGATAACTTCAGGGAGAGGTGGGGATGGAAAATCCAACACAAGGCAGAGACAAAAAAATAGATCCTACACACGGCAGTGTGTAGTGCTTTTCAGATCCTACCTACTAACGAAGGCCGCCACCTCTCTTATCTCAACGTTGCCGACTCAGGAGCACTGTCGCATTGTTGAGCCCAGCGGAATTTCTGGAACGTCCTGAATGTCATTCGTATATTGAGTTGGCAGCAATGAAAAGAAGACGGAGTAGGACGCGTCGTTTGTAGGCTGGATCCGAAAACAACTACACACTGCCGTGTGTAGGATTCCTTTGTTCCATCAAGCTCTCTATTTGGCTGGATCTGAACAGAGTTTCGACCGGGGTCGCGTTCCACCCGACACGAAACCATCCAAATGAGCAATGACCAATGAGCAATGACCAATGAGCAATGACCAATGAGCAATGACCAATAGTTTTTTCCAGCTGACCACTAACCACTGACCACTAACCACTGACTACGGACCGCTTCGCTGACCTCGGACCGCCGTCTTCCGCCTAGTTTCCGCAGCGAGCGTCGATGATCGTTCGAGCCTTGCGAACGAACTCTGCGCTCCACGCTTCAGCCGGTTCGTCGCGCTCCTGGTTTCGCGACGCGCGAAACACTCTGGTAATCAGACCACTTCTCCGTTCGCCGTCCAACAGTCGTTGTAGCTCTCGCGCCAGAAGCTGACGTCCGGCTTCGGTGATGTTCGCATCGCCGACGCTCTTGGCTGTAGTGGTACATCGCCCACCGCTGACCCTTATCGGATCCTTGCCCCTCCATCCGGCAAGGCGGGCCTTCTTCTCGCTGGAGGACGCGTAACCAAACGTCGATCCCATGTCACTAACATAATAAACTGCCGCCCCTGGTTTGCACGTCCGAGTTCCATCTGAATTCTTCCTTGAATCTATGCAGGAAAATTTTTGGTTGTCGGTCTTTGTATCGCCGTGATCGATAAACGCCAGCCAGAGCTTGAAGGCGTGAACCTCGGCTCGCCTGGTTCCACTCTTTAGTAGCCTGTCGAGGGTACCCGCAATGGGCGCGGCGTCTTTGTTGTTGCACCCGACGTCGATCCCCCGGCCGAGCGACAACTCGATCCCCGCCGCAGGTTGGAATGGCGTGAACTTGGCCCCCTGAAAGCTGCTCGTTAAGCTCTTTTCGCAGTCGGGGCAGGTCACGTCTGCGACCCACTCGTCGTCAGCAAAAAAACCGACGGCTTTCGAAAATCTCGAAGAAAGGAACTCGCCATAGATCTCACCGTTTCGTTTGTCCCTTGATTGTCCTTTGAAGTGAGGTTTGATTTTGTATCGAATAAGTTCTTTGTCCTCGTCGACGACTCCTGGGATGGAACAATGGAACTTCGGCGTGGTTCCGGCTCCTTTTGTCTCGTCCTTATTGGCGACACATCGAATGGGACGAGCAAAGCCGTTGGAATCTACAGCGAGTGATCCGCGGCGTTGGGGCATGGCAGGATTTAATCCAAGCACTGGATCGTATCTTGCATCGGGAGGTTGCCACAATTTGGCACTTCGCTCAGCTTCAGCGCGGGCTTCCTTTGTGAAGCAGTGCTTCTGCGCGTTTAGCGGGACGGCGATCAGACCAAGTAGCCACAGGATGCTCAAGACGCGACCGAGGGCTAATATCACGTTAAAATCCTCCTAATGATTATGAATACGGAGCGATGTGCTCGTGTGGAATTGCGACTCTATTTGTGAGTTGCTGCGATGTCAAATGACCGTTTCTAGCAAAACCGCGGTCTTGCCTACCTGTCAGGCTTGCTTAAACAGCGATACGAACCCAGCTAAACAAGTATGGTGTAGCTGCTGGGGCACCAACGTGGGCAAATTAGGCTTGAATCCGAATCTTTTTGTTGTAATCGAGTCCGTCGTTTGCTAGCTTTGTCTCGTCGGTTTTCACCGGCATGCTCTTAACGCCCCAAATACCCTCACCTTTCACTCTGTAGATAGACTCTTACAAGTGATGGTTTTCTGATGCTGGATCAGGAGAAACTTGCCGCCATAGTGCAACGGCTCTTTAACGCCGAGATAATCGGCTTTATCTTTACCGATACGTCTGGTTTGATTAAGGACATAGATGTTGGCCTCCTAAAGATGCTCGGTTATGAACGAGCGTTAATTACCTCTGAACAGCTAACCCTGGCCCAAATAACTCCTAACGAGCACCATGCAAGCGATGCGGAGGCTTTTGAAAAAGTATCAGCCTTCGGGTTTTGTGGTTGTTTCGAGAAGGAGCTCGTTCACAAAAACGGGATGAGGATTCCAGTACTGTCTGGTGCGGTCAGGACCGAGAGTGAGATCGCATGGTTCATCATAGATCTCTCTCAAGTCAGGCAGTACCACGACCACCTGAACCACCTCGCTTACCATGACGCGCTCACCGACTTACCGAATCAGGCCCTTTTCAAAGATCGGTTGAAACAGGCAATTGCTCTTTACCAGCGCAATAATAAGCCAGGCGCCCAAGCACTAGCAGTTCTTCTGCTTAATCTCGATAGGTTCAAAACGGTAAATGACTCCCTAGGTTATACGGCGGGTGACCGCGTTCTGCAGTCCGTTGCGGAGAGACTGACAAGCTGTGTTCGCACAAGCGACACAGTGGCCAGATTTGGCGGCGATGAGTTTGCGGTACTGCTGCTGAACATCAGACCACAGGACGCGGCGAACACTGCGCGAGCCATTAAACAGGCGCTGGACCAGGCATTCCTCTTCGACGATCAGGAGCTGTTTCTTACAAGCAGCATCGGCATCAGTCTCTATCCATACGACGGTTTAGACACGCCTGCCCTGCTAAAAAGCGCAGGTACGGCGTTGGAACGTGCCAAGGAGTCCGGGGGCAACAATTTCCAGTTTTACACGTCAGGGCGAACCACGGCGGCCCTCAAGCAGCTGCTACTTGAAAGTAATATGCGGCCGGGACTTGAACGCGGCGAGTTTCGCGTGGAGTACCAACCACAGGTTCAATTAAACAATTTTCGTCTCGTTGGAATGGAGGCATTGGCGCGTTGGGAACACCCGACATTAGGGTTGCTCTATCCGAACGAGTTCATGACTCTCGCTGAGGACAGTGGGTTGATTGTTCAAATTGGCGACTGGGTGATGCAGGTGGCATGTTTGCAGACCAAGGCGTGGCAAGATGCCGGCCTCGAGCCTCTGCGGTTGGCCATAAACTTCTCAGCGCGTCAGTTTCAGCAGAGTAACTTCATTTCGACCGTCGAAGAGATTGTCAAACAGACCAACCTCCAGCCCGGGCTTTTGGAGTTGGAACTAACGGAAAGCTGCCTGGTCAAGGAGCCAGACCTCGCCAGTGAAAAACTCCAGGAACTCAGGCGAATGGGGATCAAAATCGCAATAGACGACTTCGGTACCGGCTATTCTTCTTTCTATTATCTCAAGCGATTTCCTGTTGACACCTTGAAGATCGACAAATCTTTCATCCAGGATGTTTGTAGTACCTCTCATGCTGCGGCCATCGTGCGCGCGATCGTCACACTGGGGCATGCTTTAGACCTGCAGGTTGTTGCCGAGGGTGTGGAAACTGAAGGGCAACTCGATTTCCTGAATTCAGTTGGGTGTGACGTGGTGCAGGGCTTCTTATTCAGTCCTTCTTTAACAGCCAGTGCTTTTGAGGAGCTGCTTATCGAACAGAAGCGTGCTTCAGCGAACGGTGGGGCCGTTACGGCTCCGCTGCGACCGCTTACCGGCGCGCTGCATGTAAGTTGAAGCAGATGGCCAGAGGTGAAATCAGGTTGCCCTCGTAGAACCCTCACGAGAATTGTGGTTGTGAAGGGGGAGTAGTTTATGAGGTACGCGCTGGTCGTCTCAGCAGTGGTTTTTATTCTAGGGCTTTTCGGTGCCTCGAATATTGAGGCGCAAACATGTGCTGAAATAGTGTCCCGGAGTTCGGGAACGCACAAGTTTCGGGGACTGGGTGAGAGACTGGAGATTCTGCTCAGGCCTGGAGACGCTGTGTCCTCAGACAGCGACGAGGTGGAGCCGTCGACGGAGTGTTACCCCCTTTCACTTGAGCTGCGCTGGGCCAATGGTCGAAACAACGGCAGCAACTTTCAGATTCTCGTGCTCGATGGGCGAGATCAGACTGTTTACGCGCGAGGTCTCTCCGGATTTTTGGTGGGGACGCGTCGCATTTCGCTTACTGGCGCCGAGGCCCAGCAATGGCCTGGGCACAACCTGATTTCGGTTCCGTCAAAAATCGTCATCCAGACAAAGCCGCCTCTGGCATTGCCGGCGAGTCTTTCATATTCAGTCACGTGGCTTGAGAGCTCACGGCGCAGTGATGAGCGCGAAGTCGACAGTGCTGCTGAAAAGAAGGCTAAGGAGCGAACTCCGAAAGCATTACCTCCGGAAGAGGGGACCGGAAACCAGGTTGTTGGTATTCGAAGTGTTGTTAGGCTGATCGGATCCAGCCGCTGGGCACTGGTGCAGATTGAACTACGAAGCGCGGTGCCTCTTCCGGTGCGGGAGGTGCCGCTTAAACTCCGGATCGGGGATCAAGTATTTTTGGACGAACTAGCAGGAGAGTACACAGGTCGGAATTTGACCTTGTCGCTGACACCAAAAATGTTTGCAGATTTGGAGGACGGGGCTGAGATCAAAGCCTTCTACGATGAACGGGAAAGCTGGTCCTTCGGGAAACTCTCGAAGAGCCTTTTGGCCAAGTAGGTCGCACTCATCGATTTCGAGATTGACGAAAACACTCCACACTGCCGTGTGTAGGATCCTGCTTCTTCATTTGGACCACTCTCACTGGGTCCACTGTCAGTTGGACCACATTCAACAAATCCTCCACACGGCAGTGTGGAGTTCGTTCAGATCCTACCTACAACAGGCGCCGCTCCCCCCCTCCTAATCTTTTCAATGTTACCGACTCAGAAGCTCTTTCGAAATTGGGGAGGGGTAGTTTGAGAGCGTTCTGAGTATTACCCGTCTTCTGAGTTGGTATTGTTAAAACAAAAAGAAGGGGGTGGCGCGTCTTTGTAGGTTGGATCTAAAAACACTACACACTGCCGTGTGTAGGATCCTCTTTTGTAGGCTGGATCCAAAAAGGCTGGATCTAAAAACATTACACACTGCCGTGTGTAGGATTTAGTTGGTTCACCAAGACGGATGACCCCTTTGGTTTTTCACACAACCTCTTAAAGCGTATGGTGTCGCGAATGGTTAAATGACCAATGACCGATTGAGAAACGACCAATCACCAATGAGCACCACCCACTAACAACGAAACAAATCGGACTAATCCAGCTGAGCTACTTGAAGCTATATGTGATCGTTCCGCGCGCTGTTTTGCCGGCCAGCTTTTCCGGTGAAAAAGTCGCCTTCCGCGCCGCAGCCAAGGCCGACCGAATCAGCTGCCCCTCCCCCCTGCCGCCTCGAACTGAGATCACTCGACCTCGACTGTTCACGCGAACACGTACCGTTATGTCTCCCTTGATGCCCTGGTCTCGAGCGTTCTGTGGGTAATTAGGGAGGGGTAAATCGACCTCCATTCCTGCAAGGTCGCCCCCCACCACGGGTTTGTTGGTCTCAGGTGGTGGTGGCGCTGGCGCCGCAATTTCGACAACTGGAGTACTCACAGGCTCGGCAGGAGCGAAAAAGCTGGTGATTAGCAACGTTAGGGACGCGCTGCCAAGCAATACGACACCGATTAGCACTAAAAGCATGGTGCGATTTGAGACTTCGGGAGGTGGGCTAGCGATCGCGACCGGAATAGAATCTGCATCTACCAGAGGGGTAGCGTCGAGAGCACAGTAAGCTAACAGTTCACTGTTATACGTCGCATTGCACTTGGGACACCGCTTGACAGCTTCCGCGGCAGACGACTCGGTTGCGCTGGGCGGAGGTTCCGGGGTAATAGTTGGGTTTGGAACGGCGCCGGATTCTGTCGATGCATTTAACTGGGAAGTCAGTGGTTGCTCCTCTGGAATCTCGCGAACTATTCCCGGCGGCTCTTCTGAGCCCTTACCGGCGAGTTTGGTTTCAATCCTCTCCCGAGACTGCTCGAGTATGATTTGGCTCTCAAGGCGAAGTTTCGCTCGGGCTGATTGATCCGCCAGTCTGCGTTCCTCTTCCTCTTTTATATAATCGCTTCGGAATTCATTGGAATCCGACCTTACTGGAGTTGAGTCGGATACTGAATTCTGACGCCCAAGCGAACTTGAATTTTGAGTTTCAACTCTCTGGGTTTCTTCTTCCCCTGACCTTTGCGTGAAACCAGCTACCCAACGTCGCGATTTCTCCGAGTCAGCGTCAACTTGAGTGCTTCGTTCGAAGGTATGAGCTGGCTCTTCAGGAGCTTGCTTGATTGGTGGAGCTGACTCTCGCGGTTCTGGCGGAGCGACCTGTTCTGGTGCAGAGGGTCGGGCTGTGCGTGGTCTGGGTGCTGATTGCTCCGCAACCCTGCGTTCCTCTTCCTCTTTTAAATAATCGCTATGGAATTCATTGGAATCCGACCTTACTGGAGTTGAGTCGGATACTGAATTCTGACGCACAAGCGAACTTGAGTTTTGAGCTTCAACTCTCCGGGTTTCTTCTTCACCTAACCTTTGCCTGAGACCAGCTACCCAACGTCGCGATTTCTCCGCGTCAGCATTAAGGTGAGTGCTTCGTTCGAAGGTATGAGGTGGCTCTTCAGGAGCTTGCCTTATTGGTGAAGTTGACTCTGGCGGTTCTGGCGGAGCGATGTGCTCTTTTGCTTTGTCTGGAGGTCGTGCGGTGTTTAGTCTGGGCGCGACGTCCTTAAGCATTTGGTTTAGCTCGGCGAATCCTCGGCGCTCTGCCCAGTCTATTGCCGATAAACCGCGGCTGTCCTTTGATCGTGGGTCTGCCCCGGCTGCGAGCAGAATCTGTGCGATTTCAGTGTGGCCAGAGATGGCCGCACGTATCAGAGGTGTTTGGCCGCCCTCAGTGGCGCCGTTCGCATCCACACCTTGAGCGAGCAAGGTTTGGACAGCCTCAACATCACCTGCCGCCGCCGCGCGATTGAGTAAGAGGGTCGTAGAGATCAGGAGAACACCCCTTCCTTGTCCCGCATATTTGGGTCAATACGCCCGCTATTCTAGAAGCTTGGACGGAAGGAGCAAAGTAAAAAATTGGCATTTCAGTCTCGGTCAACGGTTTTGGGGGGCGAAAGGGAGTGTTTTGCCGGCAGTTACGGAGCATCTGAGCGTGGGCGGTCATGCGTCAAGCACGACGCACTAGTTATTTAATGGCATTCATAGCGCGCCAACTTTGGGGCAGCCCGTAAGCAAAGCATCACGATCGCTAGCAAGGTTCGGCCGTACAGATCTCCACACCATCTCCTGCGAGTTCCTTGTAGTTCCAGTCTGAGTTGGCGGCTTGACACTCCTGGGCCTCTGGTACGTCACCGGCCTTCTGCTTTTCCCCAGCTTGTGACGATTTCCACTCGCGCTCGAACTCGTCGTGAAACTCTTTCCATTGGCGATTGTCCGTTTCCCACTCTTCGACTGTGAGAAAGGAGGAGAAGACAAAGTCCGGATCCATATGCGCGCCATCGAGGTGCCAGAATCCCACATCGCCGCTGAGTTCCATATCGTTAGCCATCATCCGACAAATGGGACAGTCATCATCAACTATCATCTCGCGTGCAGACAATGCTATGGGCAAACGCTTCCGCTCGTTTTCGATCAGATTTACCGGTACGCGGCCACTGTATTCCTCGTTGGGTGTTTCCAGAAAGAAACCCCTTGCTTTTTCTAGTTGCGAGACCAGTGGTTCAATTGTGAGTTTTGATGGATCAAGCTTAGCCCTGTCAGGTGGGAAGTCAGATGTCTCAGGCTCTGTTTCACCGGAGCATGCGGGATCTAGCTGAGAAATCACGCTCTCCACCGCTGCATAAATTAATTGCCGTACCAGATCGTAGTAGATGACCCATTCATGCGTGCCGAATCCAGCCCGGCGGTAAGCATGGGAGTTCGTAGGCAAACACGGTGGTCCAACCAGTTGAACTGACCACTGCATCTCCCGCGTCTGCAGATCAAAGTCAATAAACTCTTGTCTGGCCAGAAGTACTTCACGAGGAGATCGGCCGCTGAGATCCTCTCGTGGCGTTCCCAGCCACCTGGTGTGAACTCCAGCGACGTGCTCATATATTCTTTGGCGATTCACGTCACGGCGCACGGTTCTATCAAGGCATGGCGCTGATTCACCTTCCGAGCAATCGCTACCAGGCTGAGCTGGTAACTCATCTCTGAGTGTCTCAGAAATCTGAGGCAGAGTTGCCAGGATTTCTCCGGCAATGTGCTCCAAAAGCGGCCTGCCGTACAGCACCTGACGCACGTCGGTTTGACTGGCTCTCTGTCGTTCGGCTGTTCGCACTCTGCGAAGTGAGTTGTACTCTGACAGTGAATCCAGAAAGCGCCAATCCTCGGGAATGCGATAGGGAAGGAGGAGATCAGTCAACTTCTCGCCGTCATGGTAATCCACCTGACCAGCCTGCTTTGGACAAGAGTAGGTGGACTCCCGGAAGATAAGTCGCGCGGGTAAATCTATGATTAAAAGGCCGGCGTCCCACGGAGTGACGTCAGGGTGCGATCCCCTGGCAAAACACTGTAAAGGTCCGGCGTCGTCAATTCGTTTCTCAAATCGCGTGAGGGCTACCTCAAGTTCAGAAATGGTTTCGGGTTCGGCTGACAGTGCTGCAACTAAGCGGTCTGCTCTTGCGGCGTGTATCGTTCCGTGAAGGGTTTGTTGGGCATCGATGACATTAAGTTTGATTTCACTCATCGTGAGGTCCTTTCAAGGTTGGCAAGACTCCAAACCGGGCCTTACCAGGCGCGGTTTAGGTTGTGAGTATGGAACGGCGCGAATTGTTGATCAGGACGGTGTGAAAGGCCAGTGCGTGCGGCGATGAGGCGATCGCGCCGCCTAGCCAGATCCTTTGTATTGAAGATCGAAGATTGAAGATTGCCAATTTTCAATCGTCAATCGTCTCAATCGGCAATTGGCAATCTTCAATCCTCAATCTTCAATCTCAAATCTACTTCCTCTTTCCTTTACCGCGTCGCACCTCGATCGTAACGGCCGCTGTTGCACTTGATGTGAGACATCCTTCAGGAGCGCAGATTGTATAGGTGAACGTGTCGACACCTACAAAGCCAGCTGCCGGCGTGTATGTAATCGTCCCGTTATCGTGGTTCTGAACCGTGCCATTTGCTGGTGGGCCGACGCTCGTAATGGACAACGCGTCTCCATCAGGATCTGTGTCGTTCACCAGTACGTTAATGGCTCAGATCCGCTTGTTGATTCAGGTGGATCAGAAACTGGGCTTCTCCCGCGGATGCAGCGGTCAACACGCCTGGCTCAACCTTGTTTTGCCAATCTTGTAGATTGTTTGCGGATGAGTTGCTCTTGGCCGACGACGGCAGCGTACCAATCGTGACACTTAGGACCAGCATCGACAGCAATATCACCATTGGAAGGGTATGTTTAGGTGGTTTCATGTTCATTTCCCCTTTTGAGAAGGCGGAGGGCGGTCGGGACGCCCACCTGGCTCAGTCCAAACAGGCTCAATTTTCTTCAATGCCCAAGAGCTTACCGTTGGGAGTTGAGAAATTCTTGAGTTGTGAGTAAATCGGTACTGAGGGAGGAATAGGCGAGAAGGATTGGCCGCAGAGGAATGCCCTGTTTGCAGGTTCACCATTGACACTGGTGATGAACCCTTGCGTCCGGGGTTGACTCAGCTTCGTCGCCTGTAGCGGCGGGTGAACTTAACTTATTCAGATCAATGTGTGGCGAGTTAGAACTTGAATGGTTTCTTTAGGAACCGCCCTGTTTTCTTTATGGCCGATTCTACTTTGGAATCTTTTTTCGTCGAAGGCGCCACTTGAGCAGTGGTCCGAACCGGTTTTCGCGATTCGCCGCGAGTACTGTTCGTGCGCTTGGACCTGCTCCGTAAATCTTTGCGCGGTATTTGCTCTTCCTGAATTGCCGTAATCTCATCGGAAGGGGGTTCATCTGGTGCAGGACCAACTGCGGGTTCGGTTTCTTTCTCAGATGTTATGCTGGCAGAGGACTGCTCAGGCACATTGGTGGGTTTGATGACGAAGCCCAGGAGAAACACGGCTGCGAAAGCGAGTGTAAGGGCAGCCCAACTGACTCTGCGAGATCGTTTGCGCGGCGTAGTAGGTACCGGCACTAGAGCGAGCGAGTCGTGCACGAGCTCGAATCCGTCTAAATCACATAGCGACTGATCTTCTTCGTAAATGAACTCGCATTGAGGACAGCGTTTCATAAGGGTCCACCTCGAGAATCGAGATTACCTTCAAACCGCTGCGGGTAGTTACGGAAAAAATTACGTGGTTTTGTACCAGGATGATGCAGGGGGCGGTGCCCAAGCCTAGGTTTCTTGAACATTCGGCGCAGCAAGCAGTTGAGCAAATCTATTTGCCTCACTGTTTGCTTGCTAGGTTTGAGAAAAGTTGAGCAACTGCATCGAAGAACAGCAGTCGCTCTTCGTGCGCTGCAAGTTGAGGTTGCTCTGGAAGGGGCCCCAGTCGAGTTTCGATTTCGGGTGCGAGCTTCGAAATCTGTGGTGCCGTGTCCCCGAGGATATCGCGGAGTGCATCGTCGTCTCGCTGCTCCTTTAGCCAACGGCGAAATGCCTCCACAAAGGGCAGATAGGGGGTTGTTGCTTCATATTCGTAACATCCTCCTTGCAACACCACCGCGCCATCGAGCGCAGCTTGAGTGGTCAGCTCGCGTGCCAGCCTCGTCTTGCCAGCCCCTGGCTCGCCACTGAGTAGAACTGCATGACCCTGTCCCTCACGCGCGCGCTGCCAGAGCTCGCGTGCTTCGGGCAGCTCCGCACCACGGCCCACGAGCTGTCCGCGCGAAAGCGCGTCAAGCAGCGCAACTGTGGCCGTAGGTTCCTCTGCGAAATCAACCGAGTCGCTTAAAGAAGACTGAAGGGCAGCCGAGGTTTCAGCAGCAGTAGCAAATCTCCTCGCCGGATCCTTCTCGAGCAAGCGGAGAATTACGTTTTCCAAGGGCCGCGGCAAATCAGGACGGAGCACTCTTGGGCGCACAACGGGGGCGTGTATGTGTTGAGAAACGACTGCAAGTGGGTTGTCACCGCAAAACGGAACTCGTCCTGTTACGAGCTCGTAGACCAATACCCCAAGAGCGTACAAGTCTGCTCTACCATCGACTGGTTTGCCGAGGGCTTGCTCCGGCGCCATGTAAGCCGCCGTTCCCACTATGGCGCCCGATGTTGAGATTCGGGCGGCAGTATCGGGAAGGGAGAGCACCCCCGATTTATCTCGGCTTATGGGTTAGCCTTCTTCCCTGATATAGTGAGCACCCGATGAAGAAGTCTGACGACCAGATCCCCACAACTAACCGTTTGCGCGAACTGACCACCGAGCTAAAACAGCTCGAAGCCCAGCTAAGACTTGGCGGTGGCCCTGACAGGATCGAGAAGCAACATCAGCAAGGCAAACTTACCGCCCGCGAACGCGTCAAGTTCTTACTCGACGCCGAATCCTACGTCCAGGAAATTGGTTTACTCGTCGCCTACGACCAGTATAAGTCAGTAGAAAACAACGGTAGTGATGCCCGCGTCGGTGCTGCTCCGGCTGCAGGTGTGGTGACAGTGGTGGGCCGAATTGAAGGAAGGGAAGTCGTCGTAGTCGCCAATGATGCTACGGTGAAGGCTGGCTCGTGGTGGCCAGAGACCATCAAGAAGATTTTGCGCGCTCAAGAAATAGCAATGCGGTGCCACGTGCCGATCATCTACCTTGTGGATTCGGCCGGGGTCAATCTGCCTTACCAAGGGGGTGTGTTCCCAGGGCAATATGGCGCCTCACGTATCTTCTATTACAACTCAATCATGCGGCGTTACCTGAAGATCCCCCAAATCGCGGCCGTTATGGGTCCTTGCATCGCAGGTGGTGCGTATCTGCCTGCTCTTTCAGACATCATCGTCATGGTCGAAGGTACTTCGTTCATGGGGCTCGGTGGCGCAAATCTAGTGAAAGGCGCCACGGGTCAGACGATAGATAATGAGAGCCTTGGGGGCGCACGCACGCACAATGAGATCTCTGGTGTGGCCCACTATCGTGTTGCAGACGACAAGAGCTGTCTGGCGAAACTACGCGAGTTTGTTTCTGAGCTGCCGCCAAATCCGTCCTCGTCCATATCTGATGAACCCAGACCGGCAGCTCGTGACGCGGCCGAGCTTTATGACATTCTTCCAGAGGACCATCGACAGCCCTACAGCGTGCGACAGGTTCTGGAGTGCGTTCTTGACGACGGACATCTAGACGAGTTTCAGGCGGATTACGCGAGAGAGATGATCACGGGCCACGGTCGCATTCGCGGAATTCAAATTGGGCTTATCGTTAATAATCGCGGGATGATTCGGGTTCCGGGTGGTCCACCGCGCTTTGGTGGCATCGTTTACACGGAGTCCGCGGAAAAGGTCGCATATTTCATTGAAACTTGTAGTAGGCATAGGACGCCCCTGCTCTTCATTCAGGACGTTTCCGGGTTCATGGTTGGTTCTGAGGCTGAGCACTCCGGAATAATTCGGGCAGGAGCACGCTTTGTTGAGGCAATGGCTACAGCAACGGTGCCCAAGATTGTTCTAACAGTGAACCACGCCTCAGGTGCCGGATATTACGCAATGGCCGGCCAGGGGTTTGATCCGGACTTTATCTTCAGCTGGCCCACGGGAAGAATGGGTGTAATGGAAGGGGATTCGGCCGTTCAGGCCGTCTTTGGCAGCCAACTGGAAAAGTTGAAGAAACAGGGCCAGCAACCCGATGCGCAGCTCAACGCAGAGATGGAGAAGGTACGTCAGACATATGAGATGGAATTAGACGCTAAGTACGCGGCCGCTAGAGGCTTTGTAGATGCTGTGGTTGTACCTGAGGATACCCGGGACGCTCTGGAATTGGCGTTGAGAACAGCCTTGAATTATCCGGGGCCGCATCTGGGACAATTTGTGCTGCCGGAATCGGTAGGTTGATCGTTAAGCGAAGAGGGTGCGAGGACGCCGCGGACTTTATGAAAACGTCTATTCGAATCGCAGCCGGTCAAGGTTTTTGGGGTGACTTGCTGGACGCGCCTGTGCGCCAGGTCGAGGATGGTCCAATCGACTACCTCATGCTCGACTACCTGGCTGAAGTAACGATGTCCATCATGCAGAAGCAGCGCACTCGCGACCCCTCTGCAGGTTATGCTCGAGATTTCATTCCGTTAATGCGACAGATTCTGCCGACCTGCCTGGAACGGAACATTCGCGTTACCGCCAACGCGGGTGGCGTAAACGTTTCGGGTTGTGCAGCGGCTGTTCAGGACGTGGCACGCGACCTGGGCCTCGCGCGGAGGTTTCGAATTGGAATTGTAACCGGCGATGACATCATGTCTCGTCTGGACGAGCTTTTGTCGCGCGGTATTGAGCTGCGGAATATGGATACGGGTGAGCCGCTGAGTACCGTCAGAGAGCAAATTCAAAGCGCCAACGCGTACCTCGGCGCCTGGCCGATGGTTGCGGCGCTGGATCAAAGCGCTCAAGTCGTTATCACGGGAAGAGCCACCGACACTGGACTGACTCTGGCGCCAATGATCCACGAGTTCGGCTGGGCTGCCGATGACTGGGATCGATTGGCTGCGGGCACTATCGCCGGGCACATCATTGAATGTGGCGCTCAGGCGTCAGGCGGTAATTGCCAATACGAGTGGTCCACGATTCCCAACCTCGCCCATGTAGGATTTCCGATAGCTGAGGCATCACCAGACGGTACTTTTGTGATCACGAAACATGAAGGCTCGGGCGGTCGGATCAATATCCCTTCTATAAAGGAGCAGTTGGTCTATGAGATGGGGGATCCGCACGAATACATCACGCCCGACTGTGTCGCAGATTTCACCACCATCAGACTTGAGCATGACGGTAATGACCGCGTTCGGGGATCTGGAATTCAGGGTCGTCCGGCGACGGAGTTTCTAAAAGTATCTATCAGTTATTCTGCCGGATTCAAAGCAGTTGGAACACTCGTTTACGCGTGGCCTGAGGCTTATGAGAAAGCCAAAGCAGCAGATCGGATCCTTCGTGAGCGTCTGGATCGCCTGGGGCTCCGGTTCGATCAGGTATTAACGGAGTATGTTGGGGTGAATGCCACGCACGGTGCACTTGCTGGTCCACCGCCTGATGATCAGCCCGAAGTGCAGTTGCGAGTCGGGGTTCGTGGCGAAGATCGAAAGGCGGTTGAGCGATTCACAAAAGAGATTGCGCCGTTGATCCTAACCGGCCCACCGGGAGTAACGGGCTTTGCAGGCGGCCGTCCAAAAGTTGAAGAGATTGTCGCGTACTGGCCGGCACTGATTCCTAAGGAGGAGATTACGCCGCAGGTCCAAGTCTTCGACGCATGACGGATATTGAAGTCGAAAGTCCAAAGTCGAAAGTCCAAAGTCCAAAGTCCAACGTATGAAGATTCAATTGACCAAACTCGCTCACGCACGTTCAGGTGATAAGGGAGACACAGCGAACGTCGGGCTGATCGCCTTACGAGAGGAGTTCTACCCGATATTGGCGCGTGAAGTGACAGCGGAACGGGTAAAGAAACACTTTAGCGGAATCTGTCACGGCCAAGTGGAGCGCTTCGAACTGCCCAATCTCGGGGCACTCAACTTTCTTTTGCATCAGAGCCTTGGTGGCGGCGGTACTCTTTCGTTGATGACAGACGCACAAGGAAAGACTTTCTCCACCGCGTTGTTGAGAATGACAGTCGATATTTCGGACGACGAGGCTAAGACAGTGGGCTTGTAGTCAGAAACGCGTTATTCCTTAGGAACGCGGGCGTCCCCGCCCGCACTCCGTCCTGCGATAATGAGTGCGTTCCCAGTTCCGAAGTCCCCTATAGATCACTGGACCCTATCGTGAATTGCGGCTTCCCGAATGTGGTCACTGGGTCCAAAACGAAGCCGCTGCCGTGGTTAACAAAGCACTTCTGGAGTTTTTCCAAAGCACAGAGGTTTAGTACCGAAACAAATGGTAACCGAAGCCGATATCGTGTTGCTCGCGGTGGATGGGCCAGTGGCATGGATTACGCTAAACCGGCCCGAGAAGCGAAACGCGCTTAACGATGCACTCATCTTGCGTTTGCAGGAGTTGCTAACCCAAGCCACCCAGGTTGACAGCGTGAGAGCAGTTGTAATCACGGGAGCCGGTGGCGATTTCTGTTCGGGAGCTGATCTCGCCGCCTTGCAAAAGATTTCGGAAGCGTCGGTAGCAGACAATCAGGATGACGCGCGTTCGCTAATGGACCTTTTCATTCAGATTCGTATGAACCGGGTGCCAGTCATTGCTGCGGTACGGGGTCGTGCGCTCGCCGGTGGTTGTGGGCTGGCCAGTGCTTGTGACCTGGTGCTGGCTGCGGAGTCGGCACACTTCGGGTACCCCGAAGTCAAAATCGGATTTGTACCCGCTATGGTGATGGCGATTTTGCGAAGGAACGTGGGAGAAAAGCGGGCGTTTGAATTGGTCACGCGTGGCGAGCAATTAGGCGCAGTTGAGGCAAAGAACATTGGCCTGGTTAACCAGGTCTTTCCGGACGCGAGCTTTCACGCTCACGTTGCGGACTACGTAAGGCACTTTGGAAAGATGAGCGCCTCAGCAGTGGCCTTAGCAAAAGCGCTCCTCTACCAGATGGATGGACTTGCGTTCGGCGAAGCTTTGGCTGCGGGTGCTGATGTAAACGTGATTGCGCGCATGACCGAGGATTGTCAGAAGGGAATTGCGCGCTTCCTCGCTCGGGACAAGCCCACGAATAGTGACTGAAGCTGCCTTTCCGCTCACAACAAATACGCTCTAGCTTCCTTCACACTTAACGCGCACCTCCCCAACCATACGCTTTAAAGGTTGTGTAAAACCCAATGAGATCCAACACACTGCCCGTGTGTAGTATTTCGTTGGTCCATGAGATTGATGACTCTGATGTCTTCACATAATTATTAGGGCGTATGTCCTGAAATGAAAATGACCAAATGGGCAATGACCAATGACCCCTGACCCACTGACCTCCGATCTCTGAATCGTTGTCTCGTCTACCAAAACTACGCTAGAGTGCCAATGATGCAGTCAGAACCGAAAACAAGTGAACCAAACCATGCTTTATTACTAGAAGGCGGACCTGTAGCCGCCCAGATCAAGCAAGAAGTCGCGCTCGAAATCAAGGTTCATTGGCCTGGCGAGGAGCTCGCTCCCGCACTGGCAGCAGTTCGCATCGGCAATGATCCCGCCTCTGAGGTGTATGTCCGGAACAAGATCCGCGCCTGCCATGAGGTCGGTATCCGATCCGAACATCACTCTCTGGCGACGGAAACGTCCGAGTCTTCGCTATTGGAGCTAGTTACATCGCTCAACCAGAGGGATGATATTGATGGCATCCTCGTGCAGCTTCCGCTGCCGAATGACATAGATGAAGCCAGAGTCATCGAAGCAATAGATCCGGCGAAGGACGTGGACGGATTTCATCCCATGAATGTAGGTAAGCTTTCTCAATGCCGAGCGGCATTAATCCCCTGCACACCCGCCGGAATCATGGAGTTACTCAAGCGCAATGGAATCGATCCCCGCGGTTTAAATGCCTGTATCGTTGGTCGTAGTCAGATTGTAGGCAGACCGATGGCCCAGCTTCTGCTACAAGCCGACGCCACGGTGACCATCTGTCATTCTCGGACCAGCAATCTTCGTGACGTCACCAGGCAGGCAGATCTGCTTGTGGTGGCGATTGGCCGTTCGGGTTTCATCCGCGGAGAGCACATAAAGCCCGGCGCGACTGTTATCGATGTGGGGATGAACAAGATAACTGATCCAGAAGCGGCGCAAACTCTTTTTGGGGCGGACTTACGACAGCGCCTCGACGCAATCGCGCGACGTGGATACACGCTTGTTGGCGACGTCAACCAGCGGGATGCAATGTCGGTGGCTGGTCGTATCACACCGGTTCCGGGGGGTGTTGGTCTCCTGACCGTTGCAATGTTGATGAGAAACACGCTTATCGCGGCGAAGATGCGTCGCGGCCTCTCGCAGTTGAGTACATAGTGTCTGATGCTTCGTGTTGGGCTAACCGGATCTATTGCCGTAGGAAAGTCGTTTGTCACCAGTGTCCTGAGTGAGCTCGGCTGTCGGACGATCGATGCAGACGCGATAGCTCGAGAAGTGGTAGCACCAGGCTCTCCCGGACTTGCCGCTGTTGTGGCTGCATTTGGCGCCACGATCCTTACTGCGGAAGGAACTCTGGACCGAAAAAGGCTCGGCGAGGTTGTTTTTTCCGATGAATCGCGGCGTAAGCAACTCAATTCGATTCTGCATCCGCTCATCATCGCTCGTCAGGACGAACTGTTACGCAAGTGGGAACTTGAAGAACCCGAAGGGGTCACTATCGTCGATGCGGCGCTCATGATCGAATCACGTGGATTTCGGCGGTTTGATAAAATCATAGTCGTCCATTGTCGGCCCGAGGTTCAGTTGCAGCGAGTCATGAAGCGTGACGGTTTGTCGCGGGAAGCGGCTGAGAAGAAAATTTCGTCGCAGATGTCTCAGGAAGAGAAGTTAAAGTTCGCCGACTATCGAATCGATACGTCGGCAGGTTTTGAAGACACTCGGCGCCAGACCGAAGAGCTGTACAAACACTTACAGTCAGTCGCGAAAGTGGAAAGCAAAACGAAACCGTGAAACCGCGCATTCTCAGCAGTCGAAGGCACTTACAAGAGCCAACACAACTGCGTACCTGCGTAGTGTTTGTGTTGTTAGTCGCAATGTCTATGAGTCATGCCTCCTGCTTCAGAGAAGAAGGGGTGCAGCGTTACTACGGGCGTAGCGTACCGCCTCGCGCTCAGGAGTTTAGGTGGAGTGATGGCGGTCTTCCCGAGGTTTTCGATCCTGCATTCGCAGCTGCCCCACCTGATACCGACCTTGTGCGTGCACTCTTCGAAGGGCTTACCGACTATGATCCGCGAACGCTCCGGCCTGTCCCCGCCGTCGCGACCCGCTGGGAGTCCTCAAAAGACGGCAAGGTTTGGACGTTCTTCTTGCGAGACGATGCAAGGTGGTCCAACGGCGAACCTGTCACTGCCCACGATTTTATAAACTCCTGGCAAAGAACTGTGCAGTTGGGAGATCGCGCTCCCCACACGGAACTGTTGAATAACATCTCTGGCACGAAGGCCACCATGGGAGTTGCGTCCAATGATCCCTCAAGACCCGCGGCGGAGCGAACACGTCGCGGGTCGGCGACACGCTCAGCGACCTTTGGCGCAGAGGCCCTTAGCAGCAGTGTGTTGCGTGTGCACCTCGAGCGTCCGGACATGAACTTTCCCGCGCTTGTCGCGCACCCCGTGTTTAGGCCGGTGAAATTGAGCGATGATCCGCTGAAGAAGATTGAGCCTTCAACTCTTGTTTCGAACGGGGCCTTTTTCCTTTCGAAGGCTGAGGACGACCAGGTATCGCTGGAAAGGGCCGAGAGCTACTGGGGAAAGGCGGATGTAAGTCTGGAACGTGTGACGTTTGTTGACGCGAATAATGCTGAGAGTGCACTTGCGGCGTATCGAGAAGGGCAAGTTGATGCCGTAACCAATGCAGCCTTTCAGCCCCTCGCAATTAAGCTATTGGCACCCTACCAGGACTTTCGTCGTGAGACTTATGGCGCGCTGACCTATTACAGCTTTAACACTGCACACGCTCCTTTTGACGACGTCCGCGTCCGAGAAGCGCTGGCCATATCAATCGATCGGGACCGTATCAGTCAGGTCGAACTGGGTGGGGCGACTGTACCCGCACTGAAGTTCTTGCCGGATCAGATGACCGAATCAAACCCGCCCGTGGTTGCAAAAGCCGAACTACTGGAAAAAGACATCTCCCGAGCCCGACAATTACTCGCCGAAGCCGGGTTTCCCGACGGAAGGGATTTTCCGACAATCCGTCTGCTTATAAATCGAAATCAGCAGCAGCGGTTGGTTTCCGCAGCCGTCGCAGCGATGTGGCAGGACAATCTCAATATTCATACAGAAATCGTGGTGAAAAGTTGGGACGAGTACGAGGCGGCAATACGAGCTGGAGATTTTGATGTCGTAAGACGGGGACTGGTCATGCAGACCACAGACGAGCTGACAAATATCCGCATGATGTTTCGCGAAAGAGCGCCAACACCAACCGCGGTTGAAACCCTGGCTAACGATCGAGCAAAGGTTAGGCCCGCCCAGTCTGCAGTTAATGAAGCTGTGATTGAATCAGAAGAGCAGGCACTCAGAGAGTTAAAGGCTATGCCGATCTACTTTGCCTCCTCATATGCGTTAGTAAAGCCATATGTGCAGGGCTTCCACTCTAACGTGCTCGATGTGGCATCACTAAAAATGGTTCGCATGGACCAAAGTTGGAGCTCAGGTAAATAGTGACGGATTTCAAATTTGAACTTGTTTCATTTCTCAGCTGGATTCAGCGTACTCCTCTGATGTGCATTGGCTAATTGATGCGCTAAGACAGGTTTGCGGATAATCGATATGCGTGATAATTTGACGCCGTTGGCGAGCCAACATTCCTCCCTCCCGCGCCACTCCCTGCGTGGATTACAAGGCAAGGTGCGCTTCTCTCCGCAGCCATGACATATTCACCAGTGGTTTGGTAAAAGACAGTGATGTCCGTACTACATTCGAAACCGATTGTGTTTGTGCTGTTGCTGGCATCCAGCGCGCTGATAAGTGCGTGTGCCGCAACCTCAGGTAGTGAAGTATTCTTCGGCAGCACGGCTCCTCCCGAACGCAACATCCTGCGCTATGTAACAGGCGACGAGCCGGAATCGATCGATCCACCGGTAAGCTCCGGACAACCAGAGGCGCGGATCTATATGGCGCTCTATGAGGGACTGGTCGAATACGACCCGCGTACACTGGAACCGATACCAGCGCTAGCTGAACGATGGGATACCAACAACGACTCCTCTGAGTTTGTTTTTTATCTGCGGAGGAATGGACGCTGGTCGAATGGAGATCCGATTACCGCGGAGGACTTCATCTATAGCTACCGCCGAGCGCTTTCTCCCGAGCTGGCATCGAGAAATGCATACCTCGCGTACGACATAAAATACGCTCAGGCCTATAACGAGGGCGCCGTTTTTGTTAAAGACCCCGCGACAAATCAATTTCTATTGGAGCGCGACTTTAGTGAGGCACCGGGATCAGGCGCAGAGCCGTTGAGTCAAAAAGTTCTTGGTGCAGGGCAGGGAGAATATAATCTCGATCCGGGTCAGTCTGAGCCAGCGACCAACACACCCTTCCATCAGTTCATGCATTCGCCCGCGAGCCTCACGCTTCCCGGTACTGAGAAGGCACGAGCGAAAGTTTTGTCAGAAAATCCGAAGCTGCAAGCAGCGATTGCGGGCAAGGAGCTTGTTAAAGTTACCGGCGAAGATATTGGTGTAGAAGCCGTCGACCAGTACACCGTGAGAATCTCGTTATCGCAGCCGGCTCCCTATTTCGTAGGTTTGGCGGCCCATCAGCTCTTTCGCATCGTGCCGCGACAGGTTATCGAGAAACACGGAGAACGCTGGACAGATCCTGCACACGTGGTTACTTGCGGCCCCTTCAAGCTGAAGCATTGGAAGCCTTATCACGAGCTGGTTGTGGTACGGGATCCGATGTACTGGGATACCGCGAACGTCCGCCTGGACGAGATTCACTTCTACCCAATGTCAGATAACCCGTCCACCATGAACCTCTACAAGGTCGGGGAGATCGACGCCACTCTGAACCACTCAGTACCGAACGCATGGCTCGATGTGGTGCGTCCAAAGAAGGACTATATGGACGGCTCGGAAGCGGCGATTGTTTACATCCTGATAAACGTTACCAAGCCGCCCATGAACGACCTGCGTGTGCGTCGGGCCTTTAACATGGCAATCGACAAGATCACCTACTCAAAAGCGCGGCGGATTACGAAGCCGTTATCTGCGTTCACGCCCGAAGGCATCTTCAGTGGATACCCCCAGCCGACTGGAGAGAAGTTCGATCCGGAGCAGGCCCGGAAGCTTTTAGGCGAAGCGGGATTTCCGGTGACGCGTCAACCCGATGGTTCGTTCGAGTGTAAGAACTTTCCATTGGACCAGGTGGAGTTTGTCTTTAACACCGCCTCGTCTAATAAGATCATGGCTGAGTTCATGCAGGCACAGTGGAAGCAGAACCTGGGAATAACCGTTCCTTTGCGAAGCATGGAATTCAAGACATTCATGGTCGTAAGGTCAAAGCTGGAGTACAAGGGTTTCTCTATCGGCATCTGGGGCGCCGATTACATGGATCCATTCACTTTTCTCAGTCTCTTCTCAACTGCTGGCGGCGTTAATGGGAGTGGCTGGTTTGATCCTAAGTATGTCGGCATGCTGAACGAAGCCAACCGAACGTTGGATAAGGAAACACGATTTCGGTTGTTGGCGGCAGCCGAGAAATATCTCTTGGACGCGCAGCCGGTTATCCCGATCGAAACTTCATCTGTGAATTTCATGAAAAAGCCCTATGTAAAGGGCATGTACCCGAATGCGGGATCGCTTTACGCCTGGAAGTATGTCTATATTGAACGGGATCCAGCTAAGTGGGACTATGGAATTCCCAAACTCAGTGAGTAAGGCCCTGGCGACTGAATCGCCGCCGCACTAATCCTACGTGACCCAATTAAGATGCTTCGGTTTATAATCCGGCGCCTTCTGATCACCATTCCCACCATACTGGTCGTGATCACGATCACCTGGGCATTAATTCGCCTTGCACCGGGCAATTTCTACACAGGTGAAAAACCGCTGCCGGCAGCTATCGAACAGAACATTCGCGAGAAGTACGGCATTGATAAACCCTGGTACCAACAGTATGGACGTACCATGTGGAGCATTGTTCGACACCTGGATTTTGGTACTTCGCTGAAGTACGAAGGGCAGTCAGTCAACGCGATCATTGCTCGGTCGTTGCCGGTTTCGGCAGCTGTCGGAATTCTTGCATATCTTCTGGCTTTGGTGGTTGGTACGTTCGTCGGCTCAATTGCGGCGCTAAAACAGAACTCACGGTGGGACTATGCATCAATGGCTCTGGCAATGCTTGGCATTTCTGTACCCAATTTCGTGCTTGGGCCCATCCTGGTGCTCGTGTTCGCGCTAACACTCTATTGGTTACCACCCTCACGATGGGGTGGGTTTCCCAGTGTAAATCTAATTTTGCCAGTCCTTACTCTTTCGGCCATCCACATGGCCTACATAGCAAGGTTAACCAGAGCAGGAATGCTAGAAGTACTGCGTTCTGATTACATTCGAACGGCGCGCGCCAAGGGGTTAAGTGAAAAAGCTGTGGTTGTCCGGCATGCTTTGCGTGGAGGGTTGATGCCGGTGGTCTCGTATACGGGCCCTGCACTCGCCTTCCTGCTCACCGGCACGGTAGTGGTCGAACGGATTTTTGCGCTTCCGGGACTCGGCAATTACTTTATCCAGGCGTCTCTTAACCGGGACGAGCCGCTGATTATCGGGATCGTCGCATTCATCGCGATCACGCTTCTGCTTATGAACTTGCTGGTTGATATTGCCTACGCTTACCTCGATCCGCGCATAAGGTATTAGGGGATGAACGAAGACAAACTCACGGTAGATACGCAGACTACACGGGGAGTTCCGAGTACGTTGCCGTCACCAACTAACGCGCCCGACGTCGATGCGATCCATACCCCACCTGAGGTGGCCATAGCAGAAGCCGATGTACGAACTGCAGAGACCCTTGAAACCGTGCGAGCGAGTTCACTTTGGCGCGATGCGTGGCGATGTTTGCTGCGCAACAAGCTGGCAGTTTTCGGTATGGTGGTGGTGGGAGTTGTTACGCTGGCGTCATTGTTGGGTCCATACACTATTAAACGAACCACGGGGCTTACGCCGGACTATATTCCAACCGAAGTCAGTCTACTGAAGTCCTTTCCACCCTTCACATCTTCGGACGGATCTTTTTCCTGGACGCATCCGATGGGAACCGATAATCAAGGTCGAGATCTTCTGGCGCGGGTGCTACAAGGTGGTCAAATCTCGCTGATGGTCGGCATCATTTCGACCCTCGTCTCACTGGTGATCGGGGTCAGCTATGGAGCAATAGCAGGATACGTGGGCGGTCGCACAGATAACATCATGATGCGTGTTGTCGATGTGCTCTATTCGTTGCCCTACATCATCATCGTAATTGTGTTGCTCTCAATGTTTCGCAGCCAAACGGCACGCGGTCAACTCATCTTGCTCTTTGTGGCTCTTGGTTCTGTATCCTGGCTCACCATGGCGCGGATCGTCAGGGGTCAGGTTCTGTCCTTGAAGAATCAGGAGTTTGTCCTCGCCGCGCGCGCCACCGGTGTATCTACAGGCCGCATCATCTTTCGCCACCTGATTCCCAACACCCTTGGACCAGTAATTGTTTACGCTACGCTGACCATTCCAACCGTTATGTTGACTGAAGCTTTTCTCTCATTTCTGGGGTTCGGGGTCCAGCCCCCGCTTGCGTCCTGGGGAAGTCTGGCTACTGATGGTATTCAGAACATTGCGATCTTCCCCTGGCAGTTGATCTTTCCCGGCGTCACGATGGCGCTCACTTTATTCTCTCTAAATTTCCTGGGTGATGGGTTGCGGGATGCCCTCGACCCACAAATGCGAACGTTCTAACGACAAAGTGGAAGCCAGAAACGGAACCTTACTGGAAGTTCACGACCTTCGGACGTACTTTGAAACGGAAGACGGTGTCGTTAAAGCTGTGGACGGAATCAACTTCCAGCTCAAACGTGGCGAAACGTTGGGCATAGTTGGTGAGTCGGGCTCGGGGAAATCTGTAACGAACTTATCCCTTATTCGCCTGATTCCGGATCCACCTGGGAAGATCGTCTCGGGTGAAGTTCTTTTCGCCGGTCAGGATCTGTTGCTCTTGTCAGCGGAAGAGATCAGGAAGGTTAGAGGTCGCCGGATCGCGATGATCTTTCAGGACCCGATGACCTCCCTAAATCCTTTCATGAAGATCTCACGACAGCTCATGGAAATGACACAGCTCCATCTGGGTCACACTAAACAGCAGGCTTACGAGCATGCGATCAAGATGTTAGAGACGGTCGGCATACCAGAACCGCGGAGGCGTGCCGGCGACTACCCAGATGAATTTTCTGGCGGCATGCGACAGCGGGTGATGATTGCCATGGCTTTGTCCTGCCGGCCCGAATTGTTGATCGCGGATGAACCAACCACGGCGCTAGACGTCACCATTCAGGCGCAAATCCTGGAATTGATAAAAAAGCTCAAGCATGAAACAGGCACAAGTGTGATTCTTATCACACACGACCTGGGGGTGGTCGCGGGTATGACTGACCACCTGATTGTCATGTATGCCGGGAAGGTGTTTGAGCAGGCGCCAACGCGAGAACTCTTTGCCAAACCGGGAAATCCCTATACAAAAGGACTCCTCCGGTCAGTACCAGATCCAACAGACGAACACGGGCAGCTTTATCAAATTCCGGGTTTACCGCCCGATGTGGCACATCTGCCTTCCGGATGTCCCTTTGCACCTCGCTGTGATTACGAACAAGAAATTTGTCATAGTGAATTCCCGCCGTTTGTGCAGCTCAATTCCGAGCACTATTCACTTTGTCACTTTGCGCAAGAGGTTTATTTCGAGTCAGCGTCGGCTGCTACTGGAGTTAAAGAATCGTGAGTGCGTCGCAAGGGGAGTTCCCACAGTCTGACGGCATGCACCCGCCGTTGGAAACCGGCGCGAAGGTTCCACTGATGGCAATTCGCGATTTGAAGGTGCACTTCCGTTCGCGTGATAGCAGCTGGAGCCAAGTGCTGGGTGCAGGTCCACAGAGTGGCGAGGTAAAGGCGGTCGATGGTGTTACGATTGATATTTACGAAGGCGAGACGCTGGGGCTGGTTGGCGAATCGGGGTGTGGAAAAACGACGCTGGGTCGCGCGATTTTACGACTCACAGAACCGACGTCGGGTAGTGTGCTCTACCGCGGCACTGATTTGGCCCATCTGTCGGGGAGGGCGCTGCGTGAGCAGCGTCGTCATTTGCAGGTCATATTTCAGGATCCCTACGCGTCGCTTAATCCGAGGATGACTGTCGGTCAAATTGTGGGTGAGCCACTCTACACGTTCGGATTGGCACGCGGCAAAGTTGCCGAACAGCGAGTGCAAGAACTGTTAGAGACCGTCGGCCTGAGCAGGCGTTTTATTAAGCGATATCCACATGAGTTTTCTGGCGGGCAGCGGCAGCGCATTGGACTAGCACGCGCTCTCGCTGTTGAGCCGGAGTTTCTGGTTGCCGATGAGCCCATCTCAGCACTTGATGTGTCGATCCAAGCGCAGATCATGAACCTCTTGCAGAGGTTGCAGGCTGAAAAAAACCTCACCTACCTTTTTATTTCGCACGACCTGAGGGCAATCAGACACATCTCAGATCGCGTGGCTGTGATGTATCTCGGCAAACTGGTGGAAATTGCCGAGGCTCGGAGAATCTATGAAGAACCGTTGATGCCATATACGAAGGCGCTGATCTCAGCTGTTCCAGTGCCTGATCCCGAGATAGAAGCAACTCGAGAGCGTATCGTTCTGACCGGCGATGTGCCATCTCCCATTAATCCCCCGACCGGTTGCCGCTTTCACACTCGGTGTCCATACTCAATAGAGGCTTGCAAGGAGGTAGTTCCACCGCTAGTTGAAATAAAGACCAATCACTTCGCTGCGTGCATTCGAATCAGCCCTGAGGAGCCAGACATCGAACGGGTCGCCCCCGGGGATGCTCCAGGCCTGAGGTCAGTAGAACGCATGACTGCCCGCTAAACGCCGTTTTCCCGCCATTTTCCTGCGTGAAACCGCTTTGCCATTAAGCGTTTAACACTACAGTACCTGGATTCTAATTTGGCCTCGTTTACGTCCGGCTGAAGTATCCGCGCGCTATTAATTGAACTGGAGTCACAGGCTTATAGCGTTTTTGCACGGGGGCTTCGTTGCTACTAGCATGAGCCGCAGTGCTGGGCAGAGTGAGACGCGCAGCATTTAAATGACCGACAAATTCCAAAAATCTGCCACTAAAATCCTTCAGGAACATCCCGAAGGAGCCCCCGACGCGTGGGCTGAGGTCCAAGACCAGATTGCCGCTGACGAGGGGCTGGCAGTCCTTCTAGTCGATGGCCCCCAACCCCCTGCCATTATCGCCTCTCTGAACAACTCCATTTGTCAGGCTTTTCAATCCTCACCCGAACACGTCGGTCTGTGCAATCCATATTGCGGAGACGCTCATCGGCGAGCCATGGCTGCCGGTCACATCTCTCGTTACAAGTGCCACGCAGGACTAGAGTGTTTCACTATGCCGGTCAAGATTGGTCGCCGGCGCAAGCTCGCGACAATCGGTGGCCGTGCATTTATCACCGGCGCCGATTATCGAGCCCTGATGGAACGCTTTCGGAGTGGCGAATTAAAGACTCTGGTCGGGCCGCAAACCTTTTCGAATGTCCTCTTTTCGGATGAACAGAAACTGTCTCGTTTGGCGGAGCGACTTGAAAAAGCTACCCGAACGTTTGTGCCCGGCGCCGTACCGGCCAGAGCTGGTGAAAAGCAAGATATCGTCACTCAAGCGGAACGCGTAGTGGCCCCCAAGATTGAATCGGAGAAGCCTTCAGACGTTCAAATCCAACTCGAAGCCGAAGTTGCAAGACTGCGAGGTGAAATCGAGTACCGCACGCGACTCGACACTTCGTTGCAGCACTTCCTCGAAAGGATCAGTTCCTCAGAGGCTGATAAGACGTACTCCTCAATCCTCGCGAATTCCAGCGAGCTGCTTAAAGCTGGACGCGCATCCTTGATGGTTTACGACGAGGTCTCAAATGAACTTGTCGTCAAGGCTGCTATCGGAATCTCGATAGACAAGGCTGAGCTTGAACGTCTTCGGCTCGGTGATGGTATCTCTGGCTCGGTACTTGAAAGTGGTAGGCCACTGGTTGTCAGGGACATAGGGAGTAGCGACATCACCGCGTCTCGTGGCCGCAATTACCGGAGCCGTTCATTTATCAGTTATCCGATCACAATCGGTGGTCGCAAGATAGGAGTAATCAACGTCACAGACAAAGCCGGGGGCGGCTATTACGACGACATTGACCTGAGTCTGCTCGAAATTATCGGGCCACAAATCGCCGTCGCTTTAGAGCGAGCTGAGTGGCAGGAACGAGCAAACGAATTTCAATTGATGTCCATCACCGATCCCCTAACCGGATTGCCGAATCGGCGATATCTGGAAGAGCGACTTGGGGAAGAGCTTAACCGGTCAAAACGGTATGGCTATCCAATGAGTTTTCTGATGATCGATATCGATGACTTCAAGAGCTACAACGATTTGAATGGGCACCTGGCGGGCGATCTTGCTCTGCAGATGACAGCACATTGTCTCAAAGCCACCCTGCGAGCGGCGGACGTTGCATCGCGCTACGGTGGCGAAGAGTTCTGCATTCTCTTGCCGCAGACTCCTCTCAACGAAGCTGAGGCAATCGCGGAACGCGTAAGACAACGGGTGTCAAGTACCACCTACCCACACGGTAAGTCGCAACCGCTCGGCATGGTGACCATCAGCATGGGGATCGCAACGTTTGGACGTCATATCGATACAGCCGAGCGTGTAATAGCGGCGGCCGACCGTGCACTTTACTTGGCGAAGAGTAAGGGCAAGAACCGCGTCGAGATCTACGAGGAGAATTTGACCTAGCCCCAATGCCCGAAAGCGAGAGAGAAAACGAGTCTCACATGCGGCGCATCCTCGGCCGCGTTGGCAGAGCTGAGTTCGTCGGCAGAGCGGTCGAACTTTCTCGAATCGCGTCACATCCGGTCCCCGGAAGTCGCGGTCTGCTAATCCTCCTGGCGCCCACCGCAGGCGTGTCAGAGCTGCTGCGACAGGGGTATGACGAAATCTTTAACCGGCGCGGAGATGTGGCGCCCGTCTACTTCTCGATTCCGCGGGGGCAAGCCACCGCAGTCACGATAGCGATTGAATTCCTAAATACATTTCTCCTGCAGTACCTTGCATTTCGGCGAGACGACCCGACCCTCTGTCAGGCGCCGCTTGTGCTCAGCGATCTGGTGAAATTGGCCCCCGCGCCGGACTACGACTGGATTGATGAACTCCTAAACTCTTACAACCGGATCCGGTTCGGCGCAAATGATCAAGAGTTGGTGCGACTCTGTTTTAGCGCCCCTGATAGAGTTCCGCGAGCGAATGGTCGGGTATTTGTAATGCTGGATCTGGTGCATGCCGGCGCCGGCCATACCAAAGACAGCCGGTGGCTGCGCACGGAAATGTTGCGAACACTCAACCGCTCGGCACATCCCTACCTGGTTGCTGGTCTTCGCCGGCAGATCTTAAGCACGGCTCACGAGGCAGATCTCTCTTTTGAGACTCTGCAGATCCTGAGGCTCGATGAACTAAGGGAATCGGATGCGGGGCAGCTAACCGATTTTGCGGCGGCCAGACAGCAGGTTCGAATCAACGATGAGAGCCGGGACCTCTTGGTACAACAATTTGAACGAAGCCCGTTCTTCATCACCACTCTTCTACAGGCTGCGAGAGAAAAGAATATTTCGCTTGACAGTTTTCTTGCCTGTGAAAGGCTATACGTTGATGAATTGCTCGGCGGCCATATCCATCAGTACTTCACTGGCCTACTCGAACAGATCGCGCCGTCACCCGAACTGCGGTGCTCGCTGATCAAGCATCTATATGAGGCAACGCTAGGTAGTAACGCGCGTGCCTCCTTTGAAGTGTGGAGGAAGCTTCTGACGATTGCGCAAGACGATCTGGAACTGCTTCTCGACGCGCTGCACACACAGGAATTTGTTAACTGGGATGGTGGTCTAGTGGAGGCCGGTGGAGGCCCTACGGTTTGGAAGGACTTTCTGTGGATACGCTATCGCCTTGACGTACAGAACGAATTTCGTGCCCAGGTGGTGGCGGAAATGATAGCGAGGGCGTTGAAGAGAGCGCCCCAAACCATGGCTAGCCGTTATCGGCGGGCGGCAAAATTGAAGTTGAAGGATTTGCTGGTCCACTTCAATTACCAGCTGGTGCCACGAATTCTTTTGGATTACGAGCTGTTCAAAGAGTCATATCGTGGTGCAACGACTGAAGAGATAAGCGCAGGTCTGGATGCCGAGACGGATCTCGTTCGCTTGCCACAAGTATTTCATGCCGCTTTGTGCTCTGCCTATAACCGGCGCATCGCACAATTGCCGGATGATGAAAGTTGCGTGATTGCTCATGCGTTTGAGGGTTCGGCGTACTCTGACGATAACGAGATAGTCTGGTTAGCTGCGCAAATCGATTCAAAGCTGGAAGTAGAGCGGGAAGTCGCAGAGCTCTGGTGTGAACGCCTGGAGGCTCTGGCTGCCTGTTGCGGCTTTGCCCGCACTCGTCTATTTCTGATCGCCAACGAAGGGTTTTCCACTGAAGCTTCAAGGTTGCTGGAGCACCGCGGCGGGCATGGGGTCAGCAGACAACAGGTCGAACTGTTGACTGCGCGACTTGGAGAGTTTGCCGACGCGGGAAGAAGTCCAGAGCCAGACGAGTTCGTCGCCATACTCCCCATGGGCGACGATAATGAATTGGTTGCGGCAAATATCGTTGAACAGATCGCGCGCCGCTCAAACTTCGGCCCAGAGGCCATAAATCAGATTAAGACCGCCATCGTAGAGGCCTGCATAAACGCCGCAGAGCACAGTCTGAGCCCCGACCGAAAAATTTATCAGCGTTTTCGCGTCGAAAGTGATAAATTAGTCATCACTATTTCAAGTCGCGGCTTGGTGCCGAGCAGACAGGCCACTGGTGAAGGCACAAAAGCCGCGGAGAATCTTGAACCCACTGAAGGACGACGTGGCTGGGGTCTGAAGCTCATCAGAAGCTTGATGGACGAAGTCGAGTTCGAACGCGTTGATGATGGCACCAGTCTCCGGATGACCAAGTACCTACGTTCCAGTCCTTCTTAAGTTCCGACTAGGCTCTTCGATATCTACGATTTCTCGGCGCAGGGGAGGGCTTCCGAGTGGGAGAACCCACAGGCTCTTTCGTTCGCTCGCATTGCGTGGGCAGTACCGCAGTCATCTATGCGAGCGATTATCTAAACAAACTGACGGGCGAAAGGATCGAGCGCGAGTGTCGCAAGCAGCTCGATGGGGGTTGTCGTGCGCTCGTAATCGATTTTAGCGATACCCAGTTAGTCAACAGCATCGGTATCTCCATCCTTCTGGGCATCATTGATGTGGCGGAGAGGAGCGGAGCCCGGGTAATCTTCTCTGATGTAAATGCGCATACTGTTGAACTCTTCAACATGCTCGGTCTGACGAGACACGTCGTCCTGGTTAGAAACCAGGAGGAAGCTCTATTGAGCGCCGACCATACGGCAAGTGAGGCACTTCCCACCAGTCACTAGTCGGCCATATGGATCCAACCACACAGAAGTTAGTTCATACCTTCGAGTCTCTCGCAGATCTGGGCCAGGAGGTTGCCGGCACCGGGGACTTCAGCGAGATGGTCCGCACTTCGCTACACCTGTTGCTGGGCACGTTGGCGCTTCGCCGTGGCGCGGTAATCGAATGCAATACGGGTTTGGACAAGACAACGTGTCTCTCACAGTGGGGGATTGGTGACGACTACACGCTCGAGTTGGTCCTGGACCAGAAGGATCACGATCATCTTCTGAACGGCTCATTCTTCGTTCTCAACAGTGAGTTGGTGGACGACCTTAGCGGAACGTTCAACCCGCTCTACGCTGACGAATTACGTGCCCGGGGCATTGAAATTATCGTGCCCATGGTTGTGCATGGTGAACTTAGGGGTCTGGTTCTTCTGGGCAGTAAGGCGAGTGGGGAGAACTTTACAGAAGAGGATTTGGGAATCGTTCGGGCGATGGCGAGGCATATCGGAGTCGGAATTCACTCGCGCCGCTTACTGGAACAGATTGAACAGCGGGCCGAAGAAAATCGGCGACTGTATGAGGAGCTGAGAGATATTTACTCAGATACGGTTCGCGCCTTCGCGGCAGCCATCGACATCAAGGACAAGTATACTCAAGGCCATTCTGAACGCGTCGGTAGGTACAGTGAGATAATCGCGCGCGAGTTGGGTTGGAGCGAGCAGGAAGTTGAAGGCATCAAGATAGCAGGGTATCTGCACGATGTTGGGAAACTGGTTGTGGAGCGTGACATAATCAACGCCCCCTATCGCATTGACGCTAAGGCTTCCAGCGAACTGAATAGACATCCCGCAGCTGGCTTCGAAATACTAAAGCCAATCAATCATCCGTACGCAGACATTCCCCTGATGGCCAAATACCATCATGAACGTATGGATGGCCGTGGTTATCCGGAAGGCCTGACGGATGAGCAGATCCCGCTCGGCGCCAAGATTGTCTGCCTGGCAGACTCTTTTGATGCAATGACGACGGACCGGCCCTACCGTAAGCGACGTTCGATCGAAGATGTGATTGAAGACTTTCGACAAAACACCGGAACGCAGTTTGATCCAAAAGTCGTGAGTGCTTTCTGTCGAGCTTTGCTGAAGGAGTTGCAGGGACAGGCTCGAGATAAGAGAATTACTCGGATGTTGGGGAAGGGATATCTCGAGAACGAGCGAGCTGCCTCATTAGTGCAACAGTTGATAGGCGAGATCGATCCGGATCGAAAGTCCAATTCAGCTGGTGCGGCTTGAAAATGCTTATTGTGGTTGGATACGCAGCACAAATGTGCAAATAGCAATCTTCTGGTCCGGTAGAACTTCAGTCCGATCCTCTCGCGGCAGCTCTCTTCCATTTATCAGCGTTGGGTTTCGGCCCTTGGAAACAAACCAGTAGCGTCCATCGTTTTCTCGCTCCAGAATTGCATGCACTCGACTCACTTCAGGGTCGCCTTTTAAAGGGAGATCCACATTGATACTTCGCGAACCACGGCCGATGGTGATCTTCTTTTTTGAAATTGGTACCACCGCTTCGCGAACCCCATCCCGCCAGACTTCAATTGAATAGAGTTCTTGCACGCGAGGACGCACGACGGTCTGTTCTGCGTCGCCGGTTGCCTCTGCGGTTTCACGAATTGTCTGATCCAGGTTGACGGTCGACTGTTTGCTTCCACCACGTGGGGTCACCATCGTGTGACCGCTTTCGGTCTCATCCCACACTGGCTGAACCCTAAACTCACCTTTGTTTAGCGTGCCGTCAACGCGCAGTTCGACGGCGAACGACTTTGCGGCAAGCTGAGTTGAACCACTTAGTTCACGAGCACGCTCTGAAAGAACATGAAACAGTCCCTGTTCCAGGCCCCTGCGCTTGTCGCCTTGCCATTCTTTGTCGTCGTCGGCACTCAAATAGACTAAGTACTCGCGCGGGATGTAGGTCGGACCGCCGGGAGGCGTGAACATTTCCCGCTGCATAACGGCTTCGACTTCACGTGCGATCTTTACCAAGAACTCTTCCCAGATTCGCCGTGGCCGTGCATGCTCATCAGCGTCTTCCAGCAGAGTTTCACCGGTTTCGCCATCAATCCATCTGCGTATCGACTCGAGCAGCCCCAACGTTTTCTCCAACGAAAAATGTTAATCAAATCTTACAAAACGCCTGTTTATCCAACCGCGATCTGATGAGTACGGGTCGGTTTTTGGCCGGCCATGCTGCACTACCTGAACCTCATACCAGTTATTGCTTATGTTTAGGATCTTAACTCGTGAGCCGTTTTCCGCAAGGCCGATTGGTGGGTTTGTGGTGCCGGCATCCGGTCGAAGCCTTACGTCGGTAGTGGTAAGTCCTTCGCGCCCGACAATGAACATCTCGCTGACAGACGTTCCTTGGCCGAGTGGATTCCAGCGGTTTGTGACATAACGGTGCGTTGCCAGCAACATGCCAGAAAAAGCTAGTACCAGACCGACCGCGACAATGAGTTTTCTCGTCCGTCCTGCTGCGGGAGGCTGGACTGCGGCACGCTCCCAGTGTTGGCGGCCGTCGTGTTTTGGTGCTACACCACTTTCAACATTGGCTTTTCCTGGTGGATTTTCAGCTTCTCGTCTCGCGGCCACCGGAACGACGATGCGCGGTCGCCTATCAACCGCGTCTGGCAAAGCTGGACCAGACCTGGTGCCAATCTCAATAAACTGCGCGCGTGGCGGAACCCTGGGAAACCTGCTTTCTTCCAAGCGCAATTCCTCGCTCGGACGTCGTCTCGCTCGAGGCTGCGGGGTGTTTAGAGGTTCTGTAGGGCGAAGCGCGGCATTCGAGAGGTCGTCCCAGAATTCTTCTACTGACTGTTGACGGTCTTCGGACCGTGTCTGAGTAGCCTTTTGAAGAACTTGCAAGACGGAACGGCTCCAGCACTCAGGCTGTAAATGAACTGGCAAGTCTGTGATTGGATGTTGAGCAAACCTTCGCGGAGCCTCGCCAGCCAGCAAACCGTAAGTGGTTTTCGCTAG